>Ga0187872_10000042_pt1 | contig 135859 bp, 121 predicted proteins | sample June2016WEW_16_4_FD_132973 | JGI IMG/M metagenome (GOLD analysis project Ga0187872, IMG submission 132973) | Peatland microbial communities from SPRUCE experiment site at the Marcell Experimental Forest, Minnesota, USA - June2016WEW_16_40 | ecosystem: Environmental > Terrestrial > Soil >... | reverse complement strand
TATCCTCAATGCCATCCTGCGCGACCAGCTGCCGTGGAACCCTAGCTATTTGCTTGACCTTCAACACAGTCGCTGAACGCAGGCTGCCGGAGTCGAAGGATCTCGCGCGGTCCTCCGCGCGTAATCTCGACCGTCCCTGCCGACAATCGAGCAACGCGAGCAGTCCGAAAAGTCAGGTCAAGACTGTTGGGCTGCTCGTGGCCCACCGACGGCATGGAATGCCGCTCGCGCGGTCCTCCGCGCGCCATCCAGCTCTTGTGCAAATGTCGCCGCACGACTTGGCCCCTACCCGAGCAACGCGAGCGTCAATCACTGAAAAACGCTTACGCGTCCACGAAAGGTGTCCTCGACGCGATCCGCAAGACCAACTTTCGGGTCTGTTACTGTGGGAAGTGTGAAACCTTTCAAAGGTTTCACCATCTTCTCCCGCTCTCAGAATCACCGAGCCGAAGTCGCTTTCCCGATTTCCGCCGGACTTAGCCGGTGCCCGAGCGTCGCGAGCGTCAATCGGTGAAAAACTTGTATTCTCCCCGATTCAGATTAGATTCCGATTCAGGTTAAGCGATTTTTTTGACTTCGATGGTTGACCTTGGCATCACGACGCGGCGCGGGGGTACGACGGTGGGCAACGGCACGGTGATCTATGAAAAACGCGGCGCGGTCGCGTGGATCACGCTCAACCGGCCCGATCGCCTCAACGCCTACAACGTCGAAATGCGCGATGATCTCTTCGCCGCCCTCAATGCGGTTCAGGCCGACGCGGACGTTCGTGCGATAGTCCTGGCGGGTGCCGGCACTGCTTTTTCGACCGGCGGCGACGTCAGCGAATTCGGCCAGGCGCCGTCGCCCATCGCTGCCCGCTGGATCCGCTTTCGTCGCGACGTCTGGGGGCGCTTGCGCGCCTTGCCCATTCCCACGGTGGCCGCGGTGCACGGCTTTACCGTCGGCGGCGGCCTCGAAATGGCGTTGTTGTGCGACCTCGCGATCGCCGCCGACAACACCCGCCTGTGCCTGCCCGAAACCAGTCTCGGCATGATCCCCGGCGTCGCCGGCACGCAGACCGCCCCGCGCCGCCTCGGTCTCGGATGGGCGCTGGATCTCAATCTGACCGGCCGATGGATTGACGCCCATCAGGCTTTGTTTATAGGTTTGGTCGCCGAAGTTGTGCCGCTCAAGGCGCTCAACCGCACCGCTCACGCGCTCGCGACCGCTCTGGGCCGCCCGCCGCGCGAGCATTCGGCGATCGCCAAGCTGGCGGTTTGGGAAGGATTGAATTCGTCGCTCGCCGACGGGCTCGACCTCGAGCAGCGTCTCGCGATGCGACTTGATCGGATTTCCGCGACGTCGGGTAACCGCCCGCACGCCGCTCGGCCACGGCCGCGCAGGAGGAGAGTTTCGTGAATACGGTTAATTTCATCTCGATCCCCGGGTCTATCGTCCCCGATCAGGAAGTGCTCGTCTTCGGGCAAAATCGCCTGACTTACGCCGCGCTCAACGAACTCGTCGCGCGCATCGCGACCGTTTTCAAAAAGCTCGGCCTCAAGCAGCGCGACGTCGTTGCGATGCTCGATACCAACTCCCACCTCTACGTCGCCGCCTACTACGCCGCGGCCAAGGCCGGCCTCACCTTCCTGCCGCTTAACTACCGCGCCAAGGAAGGCGAACTCGAGTACATGATCAATACCGCCGAGACCAAACTGCTGCTGGTCGGCGATCGCTACCTCGACCTCGTCAAACGCATCCACACCCAGCTCAGCCAGGTCCCCTGCGTCGCCGTCGGCCACGGCGACGGTTCGATAGCGCGCTTGACCGACCTCGCCGCGCAGGCCGTCCCCGATGAAGAAGACGCCGAGGTCGAGGACGAAGACGTTTCCGTTCTGATGTACACCAGCGGCACCACCTCGCTGCCCAAGGGCGTGATGTTGAGCTTCCGCGACTTCACCGCTTACGTCACCGCCAACATCGAGATGGCCGACGGCACCGAACGCGGCACTTTCCTGGTGTGCGCGCCCTTTTACCATATCGCCGGCACCACCGCGATGATGACCAACCTCTGGACCGGCCGCAAAATGGTCGTGATGCCGCAGTTCGATCCTAAGGAATGGCTCGAGCTCGTTGGCAAGGAGAGCGTCACTCACGCCTTCGTCGTGCCCACCATGATGAAGCAGGTGCTCGACCACCCGCACTTCGTCAAAACCGACTTCTCCAAAATGACCAATCTCGCCTATGGCGGCGCTGCGATGCCGATCGCGGTCATCCGCCGCGCGATCGAGGCCTTCCCCAAGACCATCGGTTTCGTCAACGCTTACGGCCAGACCGAGACCACGTCGTCGCTCACCATCCTCGGACCCGACGACCATCGGATTGCCGGCACCCCGGTCGAGGTCGAGCTCAAGCTCAAGCGCCTCAATTCCATCGGCAAGCCGCTGCCCGACGTCGAAATCAAGGTGCGCGACGACGACGGCAATTTCCTCACCCACAGCGAAGTCGGCGAAATTATCATCCGCACCCCGCGGATCATGAAGGGCTACGCCGGCCGCAAGGACGACTCCGCCCTGCCCGACGGCTGGCGCGCCACCGGCGACCTCGGATGGGTTGACGAGGATGGTTACGTTTTCTTTGCCGGCCGCAAGGACGACATGATTATTCGCGGCGGTGAAAATATCGCGCCGGCCGAAATCGAAACCGTCCTGATGAGCCATCCGGCCGTGGACGAAGCCGCGATCATCGGCGTGCCTTCCGTCGAATGGGGTCAGACGATTAAGGGTTACGTGGTCCTGCGGCCGGGTGAGAAGGCCACCGCCAAGGATATCCAGGAGTTCTGCCGTACGCGCCTCTCGAGCTTCAAGCGGCCCGAAGAAATCGCGTTCCTCGACGCGCTGCCGAAAAATGCGCTCGGCAAAATCCTGCGCAAGGAGCTGCATGCGCAAAACAAGGGCGACGCCTGACCCCAAATCCAGTTCCGCCGCAGCGCGGCGGGGCAGCAAAACTTCGCGCGCCGGCGGCGCTGGCGCGACCCCCGACCTGGGCGCGATCGAAATCGAGCTTGACGGCGGCGCGCTCGTCGCCACGCTGCAACGCCCGCGCGCGCAAAATCGCGTCAGCCATGCGATGGCGCGTGAGCTGATGGATTTGGCCGAGACCGTCGAGGACGACGATACCATCCTCGCGCTCGCGATTACCGGCGCCGGCACCGCGTTCTGCGCAGGCTTCGACGACGGCGTTGACCCGCGGCTGGTCGAAACGCTGGCGCTACTCTCCAAGCCCACCGTCGCGATCATCAACGGCGACGCCACCGACGAGGGCCTCGAACTCGCGATGGGCCTGGACCTGCGCGCGGCCACCAGTGACGCGCGCCTCGCCCTCACCCAGCTCGTGCGCGGCCAGTTGCCGCGCTTCGGCGGCACCCAGCGCCTGCCGCGGCTGGCGGGTCCCGCGCATGCCCTGCGCATGCTTCTCACCGGCACGCCGCTTCGCGCCGACGAAGCGATGCGGCTCGGGCTCGTCACCTACCTCGCCCATGACCGCGAGGATCTCGACCGCGTCGCCCGCGATCTACTCGCGACGCTCGCCAGCCGCGGCCCCGTCGGCATGCGGATGGCCAAGGAAGCCGTCCGCAAAGGCTACGATATGACCATCGACCAGGGCATTAGACTTGAAGAGGACTTGTACGCCCTGCTACAAACCACGTCCGACCGTGCCGAAGGCGTGCGGGCGTTCCTCGAAAAGCGCAAGCCGCTGTTCAAGGGTGCGTAGTCCGATTCTAAAAACAGGCACGGTCAGGAGCGCGGAAAAAAATATGGCTAACAATCTCGGAAAAGTTTATATCTGCAGCAAATGCGGCGCGCAGGTCATCGTCACCAAGGGCGGCGCCGGCGAACTTAAGTGTTGCGGCGGCCCGATGGAACAAAAAAAATGACCCCGCGCGCGCCCGGTCTCGCGCCGGGCGCGCTCTCGTCCGCGAAGCGATCCCTCGCGGCGCGCGTCGTCCGCAGGTGAAAGATTTTCCGAAGGTGTCTTACGCACGAGGCTTCGGCCGCGGTCAACGATGAAAGATTTCACTATTTTTGGGCTGAAAAATTTCACCGCAGCGATGAAGTATTTGGCGATTTTGTTGCAATAGACAGTCAAGCCGGAAAGTGCTACGCTTTTCGTGATGGAGAGGGTTGCGACAATTCAGCGGCGGGTATTAGCGCACCTGATAAGCGAGGTGCGCTATGAACCTCGCAATACTCTACCATCCTCGCTTGTGTCCGACATTTGAGAGGATGAATCCGATGTTAGATCGCTTCAACGTTAGTTTGTTCGTCGGATTGGGCAAATATCTTCAAGAACTTGCGGATCGCGCGCCAATAGATTCTCGGATTACCCTGCTTGAGCCGATTATCGGTCTACAGGTGTATTTAGACCTCTTTTATTCAAACAAATATATTTCCCGTTCGCCACTTCCTCTTAAAACCTCAAAAAGTGCAGGTATGAGTCTGCATTCAACCTTGGGAAAGGTGCGCCAGAAAATCAGCGACAATGGTGAAGATGCAAATAATCCGTTAGAGGCCGACGATATTACGGCCGTGAAAGAGGCTATGGATCGTTTTGAGACGGTGTTAACCGCCGATCTCGCCCGCGCATTTACTTATGTGGTCAGTCAAGTCGGAATCTTGGCAGTCGATTCTCTTATCGATAGCGCGGACGATGTATACGAAGGCTACAAAGATCGTATTCCGTCAGCAGCAATCCTCGATACAAAAGAGGCTGGCAAATCAATTGCGTTTAATCTGCCGACCGCAGCCGGATTCCATATAGCGCGCGCCACTGAAGGTGTACTTCTCAAATACCTCGCGACCTTTGGACAAACTCCCAAAAAAAGCGAACGAAATTGGGGAAAGTACACTGAGTTGTTACGCGACAATACAGATGCAAGCCCAAAGGTACTAAATACGATCGACCAAATTAGGATTCTTCACCGAAATCCGCTGCTTCATCCTGAGGCGAGCCTAACAATGCCTGAAGCCCTGAGTTTGTGGGCAATCTGTTGTAGCGCGATCCAAGCAATGGTTGCCGATATGGAGCGGAAACAGGTAGAACCAAAACCAGAAATTCTAGGTATGCTCCCGCCAGATGAATCAACAATTATGGAGGTGCCAGCAAGTGCGAAAAAAGCCAACTAAGAAACGAATCGGAATCGAGCCGAAGACTTCACCTAAAGTGAAGCGCGAATTTGCTAAAGGCTTACGGACTGGGAAACTCACACCAAAAGAAACTCGAAGCCTTTCAGGCTCTGTGGGCGCGCATATTGAGCCTAGAAAAAAGCCGCGGTCGAAGGCAAAGACGCCTAAGCGCAAATAGCTTCAAAGATAGGATAGTTGCCGAACTGCGCTGCGCGGTATGCGGATTATGCCGCTCGCCTGTATTTGCTCGCGCTCAATATCTCCGAGGTTGGGAGCGAGCGCAATCGCTCGCTTCGTATCCGCTATGAGATAGCCCACTGACACGCAAGCCACGACTTCGGGCATGTCGTAGTCCTCGATCCATTGCCATGCCTCAATCGGACGTGCGCTATCCTCCCACTCGACCCTAACAAGTTTGTAGGGAATATCAGTGGTCTTTGATAGCGGGAGGCTTGATCGCTTTGTCGAGCGCTTCGTCAAATTTCTTTAGATCGAAGTTGCGCAATTCTTCTCGCAGCTTTTCGTCGGACTCGCGCTGCTTCTCGCTGATCGGCTTTTTCTTTTTCGGTTGCGACTTCATCAGGGCTGCATTTTAGCGCCCTGACGCTGGCTCCGCTACTGGTCGCACGTTTCTACTAAATTCGCGAAAGCGTCTGGATTGTCTCGGTTGTTGTGGCGATACGAAAACTCGTTGAGATACAAGGGTAAATAGTCCTTGCTCACCTTGTGATAAGTTCCGACGACGCCACGCTTGAGCAACGACCAAAAGGACTCGATGTTGTTGGTATGCACGTTCCCGCGCACGTATTCGCGGGCTTTGTGGTTGACGACCTGATGCGGATAAAAATGCTTCAAGTCGGTATAGCCGCCCCATTCATCGGTTGCGATCAATGAAACCTTGTCCGAGACGGTCTGTTCAACGAACAGGCTCAAGGTCTCCGCGTTGGTATTTTCGATCACTTGAGCGACCACGCTACCCTTGCGAGCAATCGCGCCAATCACGGTCATCTTGCCAGTATTGGCCGCACCGTGGCCGCTGTACTTGGCGCGCACGTTCGCATGCCGATTCTTCTGCTTTCCGCCTAGAAAGGTTTCGTCAACCTCAACAACCCCGTCCATCGGGAACATGTCGCCGTGCATAGCCGCACGCCAACGGTGACAGATGTACCACGCGGTACGCCAGTCAGTACCGGAGTTCTCTCCGAAGATGACGCGGCGGACCTGTAGCGAGCTAATGCCTTTCTTCGCGGTCAGCATCAAGTATCCGATCTGAAACCAAATCCGTAGCGAGACCTTTGTATCCTGAAAGATCGTGCCGGTAGTCACCGAGAAGCGATAGCCCTTGCGCCCGCCACAATCGGCGTTGCAGCAAGTCCATCGAAAGGCAGTCTTGAGCGCATAGACTCGCTCGCTGCGCTGGCAGCGCGGGCAATGCACGCCGTTCGGCCAACGACGCTGGACGATATACGCTTTGCAAGCTTCGTCAGTCGGAAAATCTCTGTTAAATTGTTCAAAGGACTGCATAGTGATTGAATATTAGCGCAGATTGCCGTGACTGTCAATACTAACAAAATCGCCAAGTATTTAACCGCAAAATTTTGGCGAAGATGTTTCACGTGAAACATCTTTTCGTCCCGTTTACACGTCCAGTTCGCGAGGGGAAGCATTTCGCAGGCCGCGGTGCCGCCCACCTCCTCAACCCGCTCCCGATTACCGCAAGGAGACCCGCGTGCTTCGAATCCTCATCGCCGGACTAATCGCCGGATGGCTGACCGGCAAGCTCATGCATGGCCGCGGTTACGGCATCCTCGCCGATACCATCCTTGGACTCATCGGCGCCGTCATCGGTAATTGGATTTTCGCCCGGCTCGGCGTGACCGCAAGCGGCGGCATCGGCTTCATTGCGATGGCGGTGGTTGGCGCGGTCCTTCTCGTCGGCGCGATTCACCTGATCCGCGGTGACCGCTTCCGCTCCGCGTGGCCATAAATCACGTTCGCCGCAGCGGTCGCCGTTTCCTCAGATCGCGGTGAGGTCGGCGTGGCTGAAAAGCCGCCGATCGACGTCAGCGCCCGCGTCGCCACCTGTTCGCCATAGACGCGCAGGTCAATTCCATGCCCGCGCCGCGAGTGGTGCTTTCCGAATGCCGCAAACCATTGACATCCGATGGGCGATACGGACAGAGTTTATCTCATGAAGCGGGCCGCAATTTGTCTCCTCACGCTTCTCGCGTTGACCCTGCCGCGACTTGCGCATGCGCAGTTCACGATCGACGACGACAACGGTCCGCCGCCCTACAACGACGTCGAGGACGGCCAGGTACTGCGCATCGCCGGCTACATTCTCGCGCCTTTCGGCTACGCGCTCGAATGGGGCCTGACGCGCCCGCTGCATTATGCCGCCACCGATACTGCGCTCAAGCCGATGTTGAGCGGCGACACTGACATCAAGTATTTTGGCGAGACCGCCAATTCCGATCTGCTTCCGCCGAGCACCTTCGCGCCCTTTACGATGCCGGCGAATCCCAACGCTCTTGATTCCAATTCGGCTTCGGCCGCGGCGGCTTACGGTTATCGCAGCAATGTTCTGCCGGCGGTTCCGCGGTCCAAAGTTTACCAGGCGCCGCCACCGTATCTGCCGGGGGGCCAGTCCGCGCTCCACTGATTGATCCGTTCCCCCGGTCCGCCCGGTTAATTGCGCTGGGGTGAGCCCGCCACCGCGGCGCAATTAGCACGCCCCTTGATTGTTCGTACTGGTGATTCGTCCGCGCAAGTTGTGTAATACTCCCGTAACAATTCGCAAGAATTACGGAGCGGCGCGGGAATGCCTCAAATCAGTTCGAATGGTATTAGCATCAACTACGAAACCGCCGGGCAAGGCGATCCGCTGCTGCTGATCATGGGCTTTGCGATGCCCGGCGCCGCGTGGGTTCCGATGCTGTCGTTTCTTTCGGGCTTTCAGAGCATCTACTTCGATAACCGCGGCACTGGCCTTTCCGATAAACCGGCGGGCGCGTACACCGTCGCCGCGATGGCCGACGACGCCTCAAATCTGATACGCGGCCTCGGCCTCGAACGAGTCAGGGTCTATGGCATCTCGATGGGCGGGATGATCGCGCAGGAACTCGCCCTGCGGCATCCCGAACAGGTCTCGATGATGGTCCTCGGATGCACTACGCCGGGCGGCACCGAAGCCGCGCGGGCGTCCGACGAAGTTTTGCAGTCACTCGTCGTGGGTTCCAAGTTGATGTCATTGGATCCCGACGCTGGGATCGACATGGTATTGCCACTGCTCTATCCGGCGGAATTTATTGCGGCGCATCCCGAAATCAAACAATTCATGCGGCTCGGGATGACACTGGCGCCGCAGACTCCGCCCGAGACGGCAGACAAGCTGGCGGCAGGGTTGATGGAATTCGACACCTGCGACCGCCTGCATCAGATCGAATGTCCGGTGATGATCGTGCACGGCGGGAAGGACATCATCGTACCGCCGCGCAATGCCGCCTTGATCAAGGAGCGCATCCGTAACGCGGAACTCTTCATGATTCCCGAAGCCGGCCACAATTACCCTGCGGCGGATCCCGTGAGAATCCACCAGCGCATCACGACCTGGCTGCGCAACTAACGCGGAAGAGTTTGTGAAGATTTGGATACTAAGAAATAGTTGAAGAGCGCAAAAGCTTGGGTTCTTTCCGGAAACTGAAACCTCACGAGGTTTCAGTTTCCTGAAAGATTTACGGTTCTGCGTTCCTCGACAACTTCTCCACCTGCTGTCGCTGCGAGTCGAGCGACGCGAGCGTGCGGTGCCGGCAACGAGCGTCGCCGCTAAAGCAGGGCGGCGGAGCGGGCCCAGCGATATTTAGCGCCGAGGACGGCGACCGGCTTTTCGGTTGTATAGGCGTAGGCTGGGATGCCGTGATCGAACAGGTAGGAGCACGCCTGCTCGACCTCGACGTCGCCGACCAGCGACGCCACCACCGGCTTGTCGATACCGCGCGCACGCGCCTCTTCGATCGCCTCGCTCGCCAACCTCGCGAAGACCATCGGGGGCGTGATTATCGTGTGCCAGTAGCCGAGGATCAGTGCATGAATGCGCGGGTCTTCGAGACCTAATTTTATAGTGTTTTGGTAAGTGGTCGGCGGCTCGCCACCGGTTATATCGACGGGGTTTCCGGCCGCGCCGAAGGGCGGGATGAACTTGCGAAAGGCGGCGTCGAGATCGGGCGGCATCGCCATCAGCTTGAGTCCGTTGTCCACGCACGCATCGGAGAGCAGCACGCCCGAACCGCCCGCGCCGGTGATAATCAGCACGTTCTCGCCCTTGGGCGTGGGCAGGATCGGCAGACAGCGCGCGAACTCGAGCATGTCGTTGAGGCTCATCGCACGCACGACGCCGCTCTGGCGCAGGATGTCGTCGTAAATGCGATCGTTGCCGGCGAGCGCCGCGGTATGCGATTGCGCGGCCCGCGCACCCATCGCGGTGCGTCCCGCCTTGAGCACGATCACCGGCTTTTTCTTCGAGACTCGCTTGGCGACTTCGGCGAACGAGCGCCCGTCTTTCAGGTCCTCGACGTGCATCGCGACGACCTGCGTATTCGGGTCCTGCTCGAAAAACGTGAGCAGGTCGTCCTCGTCGATATCCGACTTGTTGCCTAATCCAACGATGGCCGAGACGCCCATCTTGGCCGAGCGGCTGAAGCCGATTATCGCCATCCCGACGCCGCCGCTCTGCGACGACAGCGCGGCCTTGCCCTTGACGTCGTAGGGCGTGCAGAAAGTCGCGCACAGGTTTTTGGGGGTGTAGTAGAAGCCGTAGATATTCGGGCCCATCAGGCGGACGTTGTACTCGCGCCCGACGGCGACGATCTGATCCTGCAATTCGACGTTGCCGGTCTCGGCGAAGCCCGACGGTATCAGCACCGCGCCCGGGATCTTTTTTTCGCCGCATTCCTTGAGCGCGCCCGCGACCAGCGGCGCCGGAATCGCGAACACCGCCACGTCAATTTTCCCCGGAATATCTTTCACGCTTTTGTACGCGCGCTTGCCGAGGACCTCGGGCACCTTCGGATGGATAGGATAGATGGCGCCCTGGTAGCCGCCGTTGATGAGGTTCTTCATCACGGAGTTGCCGATCTTGCCGTCCTCGGGCGACGCGCCGATCACGGCGATCGCGTCGGGCTGCATGATGCGGTTCATCGCGCGCAGGATTTCTTCCTGGCTCGGACGATAGCGCTCTTTGGGCGGCGCGAAATCCACCAGGATGCGAACGTCGGCGGCGGTCGCACCGTCGGGGCGGGCGAAGACCGGATTCAGATCGAGTTCCTGAATTTCGGGGAAATCCGCGGCGAGGTTCGATACGGCCACGATGATTCGCGCAATCGCGGCGCGGTCGGCGGGCGCGGCACCGCGCACCCCGCGCAGGATTTCGGCGGCAGCGATACCGTCGATCATCGAGAGCGCGTCGGCTTCGCTGGCGGGGGCGAGTCGAAACGTCACATCCTTGAGCACTTCGACCAGCACGCCGCCGAGGCCGAAGGCGACCACCTTGCCGAAGCTCGGATCGGTCAGCGCGCCGACAATCACCTCGTAGCCGCCGGTGAGCATCTGCTGAATCTGGATGCCGGCGATTTTCGCGCCGGGCTTATAGGCCCTGGCGCTGCGCACAATCGATTCGTAAGCCTGCTCGGCGTCGGCCGCGCTCTTCACGCCGACAATCACACCGCCCGCGTCGGTTTTGTGCAGGATGTCGGGCGAGACGATCTTCATCACGACCGGAAAGCCGATTTCGGCCGCCATCCGCGCCGCGTCCTTGGCCGAGGCCGCGAGCGCCTCCCGCGGGACAGGAATTCCGTAGGCTTCGCAGAGGACTTTGCTCTCCGCCGGCGTCAGCGACGCGCGCTTATCGGCCTTAACCCGGTCGAGAACCTGACGTACCGACGCCCGATCGTAACTCATGCTATCCTCCGCGAACTGCGCAACTTCTCTTTAGGGACTCGGCGGCGCCCGATCGAGGTGGCCGTCCGCGTGCGCAAACCCAGGAACCTGGCACGCGATTGTTACAGCCGGTAAGTTGCCTTGAGTTTGAGCCCGCCCTGTGCGCTAATTGTTGCAGCGTACAACCCTAACGCCGGGCGCGCGATAACGTCAAACGGCGGTGTGTATTCGAGTTTCATGGTTTAGGAGCGGCTGATATGGTTGAGAAAATCATTGATCTGGTAGGGATTTCGGCAAACTCAATCGAAGACGCGGTCCAGATCGCTCTCGCGCGCGCGGGCGTCACTATCAAGGGCATTCATTACGCCCACATCGAAGACGTTTCGGCGGTGGTCGAGGACAATCAGGTCGCGAAATGGCGGGTGGCGATCAAGGTTTCGTTCCAGGTCAAGGATCAATTGCACGAGTAACGCGAATTCGATCTCCCCGGACCATGCGGTGCCGCGCGGCGGCCTCGCGGCCGGTAGGTGATCGGATCAAAGGCACGGACCGCACGAACGGCGGATCGACGACTGTCGCGATCATACCGTATTAGCCGGTCCAGAGAGTCCACAATATGTCAGCAAAAGTCGCTGAGGTCGCTCCCGGAATCTACGAACTCTTTCTGCCGCTGCCGATGCGGCCAACGATCGTCAACGTTTACCTGATCGATTGTCATGGCGCGTGGGCGCTGGTCGACACCGGCATGAACACGGCAGACAGCTTCGCCACGCTCAACGAAGCCTTCGAGGAGATCGGACTGAAGATAAAGGATCTCGACGTGGTCATCGGCACGCATCATCACGTCGATCATTTCGGCACTTCGGCGACGATCAAGCAGCACAGCAACGCCACCACCATGCTGCACAAGCTCGAGCAGGAGCGGGTCAACCGGATGCTCACGCTGGGACCGCCCTCGTCCAATCCCGACGCGATGGCATTCTTTCTCACGCATGGTTTCCCGGTTGACAAGTATCCGATCGAAGGGATGCGGCCGGTGTGGATGGGCACCAATCAGTACAATCCATTGCCGGTACCCGACAAATTTTTGGCGGATGGTGATGTAATTCCAGTCGGCGATCGCAAGCTCGAAGTGATCTGGACGCCGGGTCATGCCCCCGGGCATTGCGTGATTTATCTGCGCGAGGAGAAGGTGCTGATCGTCGGCGACCATCTGCTGCCGAAGATCACGCCTCATGTCGGAGTCTATCCGAGCAGCCCGACCAATCCGCTGGGCGATTTTATCGCCTCGCAGCTAAAGGTGCAGAAGTTCGACGTCGAGCTGGTGCTGCCGGCGCACGGCGGCGTCTACCACGACCATCGGCATCGCGCCAACCAGCTTATCGAGCATCATCGGTATCGCGAGGCGGAGATGCTCGACATCATCAAGCGCAAGCCGCATTGTGCGTTTGAGGTAGCAGATCAGGTCTTCGGCAGCGAGGACCGTCCGATGTTTCATGTGATGGCGGCGACGTTCGAAACGCTCGCGCACCTTGAACTCGCTACGATCGAAGGGCGCGCGCGCAAGTCGATGAGCGAGAGCGGGCGCACGCTCTTCCAAACCGTTTGACCGTTTAGCATCGCTTCGCACTTCACGGGCGCGGAGACGCATCGCGGAAGTTCGTTGGGACAGGAGCGTTCAGCCGGGAGCGATCGGTGGCGGCGGCGCGGTATCCGCGCCGGCCGGAGCGCCTGCACGGCGGCGGTCGGCGACAAACTCCTCATTGCTCGCACGATAGAACACCAGCCAGATCTGCCGCCCCGGATGAGGCCAATTGGCCAAGGCGCAGCTTAGCCCATGCTCGCGGGCAAGCGACTCGACCGTCGCGAAGGTATAGAAGGAAACCCCCGGGTAAACCCAATCCGCCCCGGTATAGTCGGTTTCGCCTTCCAGGTATGAGGCCAGGAAGATTGAGTGCGCCGCCATCGCATTTCCGGCTTGACTGAAAAGCTGCCGCATCTGCGCTTGCGAGGTGTGGGTCAGAATCGAATGGGCGACCATGAAATCGAATTGCCGTCCAAAAAGTGACAGATTAAACCCGGTGTCATTGCTGAATTCCGGGCGCTTTGATGCAACTACCTCCGGTCCGAGTTCGTGCCTGATGCCCTCGTCGATCAGCCATTGCTCGGGCTCGATTCCGCAGTAATGCCCCGGTGCGAGGAACTTGATTGCGAATCTGCCGCCGCTCAGCGACCCGCAACCGATATCGAGCAGGTAGTGGTCTTCGCGCAGGCCCCAGAACCTGAGCATCTCGAATTGACTGCGGCCCATCGACTCGTAATTCTCGGCACTGCCGACCACGAACGATTTGTACTTGGGCGGTAGCAGCCCGAGGCGCCGCTTGAGTCTGCGCTTGAATGTGCGGAAGGACATTTTCGAGCTTCGATAGATACACCCGTCGAGGTCCGAATCCAAGCGTGAGTCGAGGTTCGATTGGACATTCGCCGACGAACGCGCACGGTCACCCTCCTGCGTAATGCAAAGCGCGTTTCGCTTTGTAACATTGTCGTAACAGTCCGACGACGTGGAGAGAGGGAGGAGCGGGATTGAAAGAAAAGGGCGGCACGTGACTCAAGAGGTCATCGCACCGCCCTAATTGGTGCACAAAAAACCGGCAGCAGGTTGCCTAAGTTGCAGGTCCTATGCAGTCTGAGAGGCGCGCTTGCTGCGGCGCGTGGGCGCGCTGATACGGCCGCTACGGACCACGGGCGAGCGGCGTGCGAGGCGCCGCGTCGAAATGCCGGCGAGCTGCTGTTCGCGCCAATCCTTCAATCCTGCACGCAGGAAGCCGGGCTCGATCCCAAGGGTCTCGCAGACGGTCTCAAAGGAGAAGGGTCCGTCGCCCTCTTCGCCGCAGAGCCAGTGCTCAGCCTCGGCAAAAAGCCGCTTACGTGGGCCACTCTTCGCATCGGCGTTGTTCTGAAAACACCTCAACGCGTCTTCCAGAACTGCCGTCATCAGGCGCTTTACCGGAGCGATGCGGCTGTCGTCACGCCGCGAATCGTAGTACTGCCCAGGGGTTAGAACATCCGGCACGAAAATAGATCCAAGTACGCCGTTTTCCCATTCCATGATCGTCGAATAGCTCCCTTGCTCAGGTGAGGAACCAAGTCTCAACCGCTAAAACGATCGCGATTCGATCGAGGTTCCTTTTGGGTCGCAACGAAAGACAGCAATATCTGTGCCTCCATCTTTCTGCGTTATGGAAGTATAATCACCATCTGTTATGGCATTATGAATTCAATATTTTCTTATGCAGTCGCCTCTTTAGCCTTTACTTCGCCATCTATTGCGCAAAATGCGAAGATAACGAGCAGATTGTTGAGTGGACCCCAAAATTACAACATAGCCACCGCGGTCTAAGGAACTGGTGCCGTTTGACTCAGGCCTATTCTGACGGACTCGGTTGAGCGCCAGCCCAAACACGTCACGACAAGAGTCAAGCGATATCGGGGGACGATTACTGGAGGCGGCCGGAGGAGCCTGGGGGACCGCCGCCGGGGCCGAGCTTGCGCTCTTCGAGCCTGAAGGTGAGGACGTCGATCAAGCATCCGGTACGGGCGCCGCGGGCTTCGAGCAGGGTCTGTTTTTCGATTGGCGTGACGTCGAGATGAAAGCAGATAAAATTGATCAGATTGGCGTCGCGCAGCCCGCGTTGCTCGACCAGGGAGCGCCATACCTCGCGCGCAGGCTCGCCCAGGTAGGTAATCAACAGGTCGCGCAATGCGGTCATCGCGGCGTCGTCCAGTGCGAGCTTTTCAGCGGGCGCCGGACACCATTGGATCTCGGCCTGCCGGTACTGCCGGTCACGGACTTCGCGCACGACGCGGAATTCTGCCAGACCGTCGAGCACCAGGTTGAAACGGCCGTCGGGCAGCCTGGTGAGGTCGCTAATGCGGCCGGCGCAGCCAATCTCATAGAGGTCGGGGAAGGCGTGATAGTCGCGCTCCCATTCACCCTTGAGCATCATCATGCCGATTATGCGATGGCTGGTGGCGACATCGGCGACCATCTGGCGGTAGCGCGGCTCGAAGATGTGCAGGGGGACCTGCACGCCCGGAAACAGGACGAAGTTGGGTAGCGGGAAGACCGGGATAATTTCTGGGAGATCGTCCACGACAGCATCACAGTAGGGACATAGACAAAAAGCGTCAAGCCGCTGCGATGCGCGTCACGTCGATGTTTGCGCCGTTTTGACGTCACGCGAGGTGAGCAGGTCGCCAAAGCTCGCAAATTCGTCGCAAAACTATAAGTTTTCAGGACACTGAAACCTCACGAGGTTTCAGACTTCCCATTGGTAAGATGCGGGCTGCGCCCTGTTAAAATTTTCATCGTGGTTGACGCTTGCGTTGCTCGGGTAGGCGGCCGAGTCACCCGTGAGAGCTGACCCGCGAGTCCTTCTCAAAGGGAAGGTGGTTCGATCGTGATTGCTTGAGCGCCCCGGCTGCATCGCAGCCGCGGCCATGCGGATATCATCCGTGTGCAACAAAAGGGAAGTCTGAAACCTCGTGAGGTTTCAGTGAAAGTGATAGTTTTGCGTTCCTCAACAGGTTGATTGCGCGCGGAGGACCGCGCGAGATCCTTCACTTCGTTCAGGATGACGGAGGGAACAATCGCCGTTAAGGATGACGGATGTGATGGGGTAGGTCATGCAGATCACGCAAATGGCCCAACTGAACAACCAGCCTGCATGTGCATAAGGAAGTGATCTGAATGGGGGCGCGGTCGGGCAATAATTATCTGAGCGCGATGCGCAAGCTGAAGGCCGACGTCTGGATCGGCGGGCAGTGCGTCGAGGACGTCACGATCCATCCGGCGTTCGTGCATTGCGCGCGATCAATCGCATCACTGTACGACATGCAGGGGGAGCATCCGGAGGCGATGACGTTTCGCACGGCCGAGGGCGACCGCGCCGGAATGTCGTTTATCCAGCCGAAAAGTATCGATGAATTGCGCAAGCGCACGGCGATGTTCCGGCGCTGGGCGGAGTACAGCCACGGCATGATGGGGCGCACGCCCGACTACCTCAACGCGAGTCTCGCGGCGATGGCGGCGGCGCATGAATTTTTCAGCGCGAGCGATCCGCGCTTCGGCGCCAATATCGCGAATTATTATGGTGAAGCGCGCAAGCACGACTGGTGCGCGACGCATACGCTGCTCAATCCGCACACGAGCCGTGCGGCCGGATGGGCTGGGCATACCGATGCCGATCTCGCGCTCAAACTGGTGGACAAGACCGGCGAGGGTATCGTCGTCAACGGCTGCCGGATGCTGGCGACATTGGGGCCGCTCGCCGAAGAGCTGCTGGTATTTCCGTCAACCCTGCTGAAGGAGGAGTCGGCGGACGAACCGTTCGCGCTGGCGTTCGCGATCAATTGCAACGCGAAAGGACTCAAGTTCATTTGCCGCGATTCGTTTGACGCGGGACGATCGCATTTCGACGCGCCGCTGGCCTCGCGCTTCGAGGAGATGGACTGCGTCGTGATCTTCGAGAACGTCGCGTTGCCGTGGGAGCGGGTGTTTCTGTGCGGCGACGTCGCGCGCTGCAACCGGCTTTTTGGCGAGACCAACGCGGTCGTCAACATGATGCATCAGGTGGCGGTCAAGGACGTAGTCAAGAGCGAGTTCATGCTCGGGCTCGCGGCGAAGATCGCGGAGGTCAGCGACGCGATGAGCCTACCCCACGTGCGCGAGCGGCTGGCCGAGATGATCATGACGACCGAGGTGATGCGGGCGTGCCTGCGAGCGAGCGAGGCCGACGCCGCACAGGATCGCTGGGGCGAATTCGTGCCGGCGCGCGCGCCACTGGATTGTGCGCGCAACCTTTTTCCGCGGCTCTATCCGCGGCTCGTCGAGATAATCCAGCTCAATTCGTCGTCGAGCCTGATGGCGGCGCCGTCGGAGGCCGATTTCGCGAGCGCGCTGAGGCCCGAGATCGAGCGCTACTTCGCGACCGCGGGCGCCCTCGCGCGCGATCGTGTGGCGCTCTATCGGCTGGCGTGGGACGTCGCAGGCAGCGCGTTTGGCGGGCGGCAGACGCTGTACGAGCGATTCTTTTTCGGCGATCCGGTGCGGATGGCGAGTGCGCTGGTGGACCACACCGATTTGCAGCCGCTCATTCGACGCGTCGACGATTTTCTCAAGCGCATCGATTGAGCCGGCACGCAAAATCAGGGAGAGCGGTGAAACCTTTGAAAGGTTTCACGAAATTCCTTCCGGCGCCGGCGACCCCGGCCAAGTCCGGCGGTAATGGAGTTCCGGAATTCACGGCAGACGGCAGGCTAATCGCATACTGATGTCACGATTACGTAAGGGCTCGCGCGTATGGCGCGGCGAGGAAATGAGCGTGGCGTCGCGTGTGCTGGTCACCTGCGCGGGGCCGGTCTTCACGATCGAGCCGCGCGCGCTGTTCGAGCGCGCGGCACCGCTCGAAATCGAAATTGGCGCGGGGCGCGGCGATTTCATCCTGGAGCGCGCGGCGCAGGCGCCGGAGCGGAATTTTCTCGCGATCGAGCTGGCGGCGACGATCGCGCAACTGATGGCGGTGCGGGCAGGCCGCAGCGGCCTCACCAATCTGAAAGTGGCACGGATGGACGCCCGCACGCTGGTCAATCTGCTGTTGCCCGACGCGAGCGTGGACGCGTTCCACATCTATTTCCCGGACCCGTGGCCGAAGGAACGCCATATCAAGCATCGGCTGTTTACGCATTGGTTCGCCGCGAGCCTGAAGCGCAAGCTGGGGGCGCGCGCGCCGCTGTTCGTCGCCACCGATGTTGCCGAGTACGCACAGGCGATCTTCGCGATGCTCGGCGAGTGCGGCTTTGTGCGCACCGCACTGGCGGTGCCAGGGGCGGAGACCACCGGGTTCGCGCAGCGCTTTCGCGCCGCCGGCAAGCCGATCCATGCCGGCGCCTTCGTCGCTCAGGGATGAACGATCGCGCGCATGAAGGCGCAATGATGCAGAAGCGTGTGCAGACGCCGGACGCCTCGCCGCCTTTGGGTGCGGGTGCGAACGACCCTCGCTTGCGTTGGTGGCAGGCAATGTCTAACCTTTCCGAAATCCATGATTAAGCGCGTCGCGACGGTTACGGTGGCGTGCGCATTGCTGACATTGGTCGGGTGCAGCGCGCGCAAGCTTCCCACAGGGGAGAACTATTACGTCAAGGCCACGCAGGAGTACTCGCAGCACTTCTACAAGCCCGCGATCGACGACTATCAAAAGCTGATCGACGAATATCCGTTCAGCCCGTTCGCCGAGGAGTCCGAACTGAACATCGGGCTGGCCTACTACAAATCGCACGATTATGCCGAGGCGATCGGCGCGCTGAACGATTTTCTGCGGATGCATCCGACGAGCAAGCATCTGGATATCGCGTCGTACTATCTTGCGATGTCGCATTACGATCAGATTGGGCGGCCGGATCAGGATCAGACCCATACGCAGCTCGCATTGGAGCAATTCCAGGTGATCGCGCGGCGCTTTCCGGAGAGCGATTTCGCGTCGCTCTCGCACGAGCAGATCGATATTTGCCGGGAAATTCTCGCGCGGCATGACTACCTGATCGGCGAGTTCTACGAGAAGCGCGCGAATTTCCGGGCCGCGGAGTCGCGCCTGGCGGAGGTGCTGGCGCTCTACCCCGACACGCCAATCGCGCCCGAGGGACTGTACCAACTAGCGCTGACGCTCGAGAAGCAAGGCAAGAAATATTCGGCGGCACAGGCCTTCACGGCGCTCAAGATGCATTTCCCGCACACTGCCTATGCCAGCGCGGCCGACGTGCAACTGAAAAAGCTCCATCAGCCGATCGACACCGAAGAGGATCCGCTGAAGCTGGTGCTGGCCGAAAGCGGATACAGCGAGGAGCAGCAGGCGCAACAGGTGTCGGTGCACGAAAGCCTCGAGAACCTGGCGGCGGCGAACGACAGCGGTGCCAGTGCCTTCGGGGCGGGCGGCGGGGTGCCGATTCTGCCGGCCTCGATGGCGCCCGGCGCGAAAAATACGGGTGGCCTCGGCCCGGATAAGACGCAGCCCAATCCCGGGCCGGCGACGCTCAAAACGGTCAGGCTGTCGTCGTCGGATCCGCCGCTGTCCGTAGTTTTCGATTTGAGCGGGCCAGTTACCTACGACCAGCACCTGGATAACGGCAAAACGTCGTCGACACTTACGCTCTACCTGAAGCAGGTGACGCCCGACGCGAAGCTGGCGCGGCATCTGGTGTTCGATAAATCGATCTTCCGCGATTGCGATATCGACAGCGACGAAAAGGGCACGAAGATCGTGGTGAATACGCTGCCGGTCACGCGTTATGCAGTGGTGCCGCTGGAGTCGCCGTCGCGGCTGCTGGTGACCTTCACGCCTGAGGGAAGCAACGCGGTCGCCGCGAGTTCGAGCGGCAGTATTCCCGACGCTTCAGGCAGCCTCGGGATCGATGCTGCGGGCAGCGCGGGCGAACCCTAAGCGAGAGCACCCGCCCCAACTCCAAGCCGCGGACAAATGGTTGAGGAGCGCAAAACTATTCCTTTCACTGAAACCTCACTAAGGTTTCACGGCATTCCATGCCGCCGGTGGGCCACGAGCAGCCCAACAGTCTTGACCTGATTTTTCGGACTGCTCGCGTTGCTCGGTCGCGCGATAATCGGCGCGCGTAGGGACCGCGCGAGATCCTGCACGTGGTCCGTATTAGCGGGCGGGCGGGTGCTTAACGTTCGTAGGCTGATTTGCCACTCAGGACATCAGCAAAAAACGTCCTCGGTGCGCAAGCCGAGGAATTTCAGCACGACCTCGGTATAGAGTCGCAGTCCCCAGAGGAAGCCCTCGATCGGCATACGCTCGTCGTTGCCGTGATAGAGCGAGCCGAAAGGCATCCGCGGCGCCAGGCGCACGGGCGCGAAGCCGTAGCAGGTGGCGCCGAGCTGCGCGTAGAACTTGCTGTCGGTCGCGCCCGGCAACATCCAGGGGATTGCGCGAGCACCCGGATCGGCGGCCTCGGTGCGGGATTTGATAATTTCGAACAGGGGCGTGTCGGGACTGGCCTCGACCGGCGGTGCGGTTTTGATCACTTCGAGCGTCGGTTCGGGGCCGACGATATCGCGCAATTCGAGCAGGAAGCTGCGTTCGTCCTCACCGGGGAGGGTGCGGCCGTCGAGGATGACCCAGGCCTCGCCGGGGATGACGTTGTCCTTGTAGCCGGCGCGCAGGATGGTGGGACTGACGGTGTTCGAGAGCATCGGACGGAAGAGCGGCGGCGCCTTGTCGGGCGCAATGCCGAGGTCGGCGAGCATGCGGCGCATCATGGGCGTCACCCGGCGCGGCATCGGGGTGCGCGTGAGGCGTCCGATGAGGTCGGCGATCCACGCGATGGCAGTATCCGCCCGCGGCATCGAGCCGTGCCCGGGAGCGCCGCTGACGGTCATCTTAACGGTGACGAAGCCTTTCTCGGCGACCTGGATCGGATAAAAGCGGCGCTCGCCGAGATGGAGCGTAAAGCCGCCGGTCTCGTTGAGGACATAGCCGGCGCGGATCAGATCGGGGTGATGTTCGACGAGGTAGCGCGCGCCGAGTTCGGAGCCGGCCTCCTCATCGGCGACGGCGGCGATAATCAAATCGCAGGCGGGGAGCGCGCCGGCGCGCTTGATTGCCAGCGCGAGCCCGAGGTCCATCGCGCCCTTGGACTTCATGTCGATGGTACCGCGGCCCCAGACGCAGCCTTCGGCGACCTCCGCGCCAAAGGGGTCGCGCGTCCAGCGGCTCGCCTCGACGCCAACCACATCGGTATGCGAGGAGAGCATCAGGGGCGGGCGCGAGCGATCGCGTCCCGGGACGCGCGCGACGAGATTGGCGCGCGTCGGTTGCGGCTCGATCGTGGTGCACGCGATCGCTTCGCGGGCGAAGGCGGCGCCGAGGTAGTCGGCCGCGAGGCGCTCGTTGCCGGGCGGATTGGTGGTGTCGAGCCGGACCAGCGCGCGCAGGTGCTCGAGCGTCTCGCGCTCGAAGGTTTCCCAGGCAGTTCTCATCTTGTTTCAGTGATTGACGCTCGCGATGCTCGGGTACGCAGCTAAGTCCTGCGGGAAGGTAGACCGCGAACGATTTAAGGAACCGACGGACTGATTCAGGTATTTCACGGTTTTTCGACGCCCGGCTACTGCCGGCGCGGCTTCGAGCGGTTTAACCCTCACGGCAGTCTAGCGACTGAGCGAGGGTCAGTGTAGGGGTCTTTCAGTGATTGACGAGCAGCCCAAAAGTCTTGACCGGACTTTTCGGACTGCCCGCGATGCTCGGGTGGGCAGCTAAGTCCCGCGGTAACGGAAAAAGCGATTAATTAAGAGACTAAGCGGCTGCGCGCCGCGAATCAGGCGGGAGCCTTGCCTTCGGGCCATCCAGTAACGGTCGGGTCGATCGGATCGAGTGGAATTTCGGCGGTCTTGAGAAATCCCGCCATCATGTGCCAAAAGCCCGCGACCAGAATCAGCTCGACCAGTTCCGCCGATGAGAACGATTTCTCCAGCGTCGCCCAGGTCTTCGGCGACACCTTGGAGTTATCGTGCAACTCGTCGGCCATCGCGATCACCGCGCGATCGGTCTCGGTGAACGCCTTGCACACGGCGGGATCGCGCACCCCGAGGATTTCCTCGTCGGTCATCTTGAGCCGCCGCGAGATCGCGACGTGCTGGACGAACTCGTACTCCGACTTCGTGCGCCATCCGGTGCGCAGGATGACCAGTTCGCGAATGCGATGGTCGAGGGTCTTGCTGCCCATCAGGGCGCCAGCGAGTCCGCTCTGCGCGAGCGTGATCGCGGGGTTATTGAGCAACGCGCGAAAGACGTTGAGCTGTGACATCGATTTCGCCAGCGCCGGATCCTTGACGGCGTCGGCAATGCGCGATTCGTTGAAGCGCTTGAGCGCCTCTTCGGCGGGGAGCAGCGGAATCATAAGGGTGCCTCCATTGACGTGCTGCGGTGATGGGCGGTTTATACGGCGATTCGCGATCGGTGCGCAACAATGCGCTGGCATAATCGGTCGGGTTTCGCGACAATCCGGGGCGCGCCCCGTTGGTCTGGCCGTGCGGCTCGTGGTCGCAGGCGGCCGGTGCGCAATCGCTTTCGTGGAGGAACCGCCGTGAGCTGGGATTTTGAAACCGAACCGGAATTTCAAAAACAATTGGACTGGATCGAGAAGTTCGTACACGAAGAGGTCGAACCGCTCGACTATGTATTGGGATCGCCGTACGACGTCCGCAACGCCAATCGCAACAAGCTGGTGCGGCCGCTGCAAGCCGAGGTGCGCAAGCACAAGCTGTGGGCCTGCCATCTGGAGCCGGAACTCGGCGGACAGGGCTACGGCCAGGTCAAGCTCGCACTCATGAACGAGATTCTCGGACCCTCGCGCTTCGCGCCGACGGTGTTCGGCTGCCAGGCGCCGGACACCGGCAACAGCGAAATCCTCGCCAAGTACGGCACGCCGGATCAGAAGAAGAAGTATCTCGAACCGCTGCTGCGCAACGAAATCGTCTCGTGCTTCTCAATGACCGAGCCGCAGGGCGGCGCCGATCCCAAGGTCTTCGAGACCCGCGCCGAGCTGAAAGGCGATAACTGGGTAATCAACGGCGAGAAATGGTTTTCGTCCAACGCGCGCTGGTCGTCGTTCCTGATCACGATGGCGATAACCGATCCGGAGGCGCCGCAGTACAAGCGCCTTTCGACCTTCGTCGTGCCGATGGATGCGCCGGGAATTAACGTCGTGCGCAATGTCGGCGTCGGCCATGAGGACGAGCACATGCGAGGGCACGCCTATATCCGCTACCAGGACGTGCAGGTGCCGAAGGACCATCTGCTGGGCGAGCGTGGCGGTGGCTTCATCGTCGCGCAGACGCGGCTCGGCGGCGGCCGCATCCATCATGCGATGCGCACGATCGGGCAGGTGCGCCGCGCGTTCGACCTGATGTGCGAGCGGGCGCTTTCGCGCTCGACCCAGGGTTCGCGCCTGGCCGACAAGCAGATGGTGCAGGAGAAAATCGCGGATTCGTGGATCGATCTCGAACAGTTTCGCCTGCTGGTGTTGCGGACCGCCTGGAAGATCGACAAGTACAAGGACTACATGAAGGTGCGCAAGGACATCTCGGCGGTGAAGGCGCAGATGCCGAAGGTCTTCCACGACGTCGCGATCCGCGCGCTGCAGATTCACGGGTCGCTCGGCGTGACGACGGAAATGCCGTTCGTCGATCAGGTGCTGGAGAGCTTCGTGATGGGACTCGCGGACGGCCCGACCGAGGTCCACAAGATCACGCTCGCCAAGCAGATTCTGCGCGATTACAAGGGCACCGAGGGGCTGTTCCCGAGCGCGCATATCCCGGCGCTGCGTGAGGCCGCGATCAAGAAATACGGCAATCAGATCGAGCTGGAGGTGGGTGCGCAATGACGACGATCGCGTCGTTGTACGACTTCACCGGCAAGGTCGTGGTGATCACCGGCGGCAGCCGCGGCCTTGGCCATGCGATGGCGCTGGGCTTCGCCGGGGCCGGCGCAAGGCTCGCGATCGCGAGCCGCAAGATCGACGCCTGCGAAGCGACGGTGGCCGAGATTCGCGCGCTCGGCAGCGACGGATCGGCCCATGCGGCGCATGTCGGCAAATGGGACGACTGCAATCGGCTGGTCGATGAGGTCTATGCGCGCTGGGGGCGCGTCGATGTGCTGATCAACAATGCCGGACTCTCGCCGGTGGTGCCCTCCTCGCTGGAAACCAGCGAAGACCTGTTCGACAAGGTGATCGGCGTGAACCTGAAGGGACCGTTTCGGCTGACGTCGCTGATTGGTCCGCGGATGGTGGCCGGCGACGGCGGCGCGGTGATCAATATCTCGTCAACCTCGTCGATTCGTCCGGCGCCCGACACGGCGCCCTACTCCGCGGCCAAGGCCGGGCTGAATATCCTGACGGTCGCGTTCGCGCAGGAGTATGGGCCGAAGGTACGCGTGAATTGCATCATGGCGGGGCCGTTCCACACCGATATCAGCAAGAGCTGGTCGCGCACCGAGGGCTTCACCAAGGCCGCCCGCGAGAGTTTCCCATTGCAGCGCGCGGGCGAGCCGCATGAGGTCGTCGGCGCGGCGCTTTACCTCGCGAGTCCCGCCTCGAGCTATACCACCGGATCGGTGCTGACGATCGACGGCGGCTCGTCGTACCCGAAGGCGGCGCACACCGCCGCCGGCTAAGTCGCGGCGAGCGGTATCTCCAGGATCGAACAGCGGAGTGTTCTTGGAAGGGCAAAACTTTGACTTTCCGGAAACTGAAACCTCATGGAGGTTTCCGACTTCCCGTGTGATTGACGCTCGCGATGCTCGGGCAAGCAGTTAAGTCCCGCAGGAATACTCAACAGAGGCGACGAATGGCTAATCAGATCAATCAGTCAGCCGCTGGTGAGCCGGCCGCGAATTCGTTCAAGAGCTCGCCGCGCGATGTGTTCATGTACCTGTTAGTGATTCTGATGCTCTACGCGGCGGTGACCGAGTTTCTGATTCTGGCGTTCGATTATATCAACCTGCTGCTGCCTGACCCACTCGACAGAAATTACTACTCCTTCAGCCGGCCGCATGATTCGATTCGTTTCGCCATCGCGACGCTCTGCGTGGTTTTCCCGGTATATCTGTGGGGATCGCGCTTTTTGAACCGCGACATGGCGGCGAATCCGGACAAGCGCGAGGCAAAAGTCCGGCGGTGGATGATCTATCTGACGCTGTTTCTTGCCGGGCTGATAATCGTCGGCGACCTCGTGAGCCTGATCTATAACTTTCTTGGCGGCGATCTCACCGCGCGCTTCATCCTGAAGGCTGCGACGATTCTCCTGGTCGCGGGTCTAATCTTTCGGTACTACCTGTACGAACTCCATCGCGACCCGGCCGCGCTACCAGCGGTGATGCGCGCGATTGCGCTGGGCGCAACGGTGGTCGTGGCCGCATTGGTGATAATCGGTTTTGCGGTGGCGGGTTCACCCGAGCGATCGCGACTGGAGCGTTACGACCGCCAGCGGGTGTCGGACCTGGGGAAGCTGCAGGAGAAAATCGTCGATTACCGCGCCAAAAAGAAGCAACTTCCAGCCTCGTTGGATCTACTGAACGACGCCATTTCCGGATTTACGCCGCCACGCGACCCGTCCAGCAATAGTCCTTACGAATACCGTGCGACCGGGCCGCTCAGCTTCGAGTTATGTGCGAACTTCAGTCTGCCATCGGGCAGCGAGGAGCCGGCGACCTGGATTCCGCCGTATGGTATCCCGGGCAGCAACTGGAAGCATGCCGCAAGTCACGTATGCTTCGCGCGATCGATCGATCCTCAGTTGCACGGGTGAGGCTGCCGAGCGTATCGCGCGCCCGACGTATTCAAGGAAGTAAAAGTTTTGTGCTATTCGTCAAATTCGAGAGTCGAAAAGTGAAATGAAATTCGGCTACATGGTCGACTTCCGCAATCCGCCGGGCTCGGGTCTGGAGTTCGCGGAGCTCTATGCGGAGATGTTCCGTCAGATCGAGTTCATCGAGGGCGCGGGCTTCGACTCGGTGTGGCTGACGGAGCATCACTTCACCGACGACGGTTACATGCCCGCAATCATGCCGGCGCTGGCGGCCGTCGCGACACGCACGCGGCGCGTTTCGATCGGGACTTATGTATTGCTCGCGCCGTTCTATCATCCGCTGCGTCTGGCCGAAGATGCGGCGGTGATCGACGTGATCTCCAACGGACGCCTGCGGCTGGGAATCGGCACGGCGTATCGCGCGGAGGAGTTCGCGGGTTTCGAGCTATCGCGCAAGCAGCGCCTCGGGCGCACGCTCGAGACGATTGAAATCATGCGGCGCGCATGGACCGGCGAGCGTTTCAGCTTCGCCGGCAAGCATTTCAATTTCAACGACGTGCGGGTGCTGCCGCGGCCCATCAGCCGGCCACATCCGGAACTGCTATGGGGCGGGATGACGGCGAGAGCGATCGAGCGCGGGGCCGAACTTGGATTGTCGTTCGCGTGCAATCTGGGCTCGCGCGAGATCGCCGTCTATCAGGACAAGCTGCGCCAGCTCGGCAAGGATCCGGCGGCGTTCAGCATCGTCAACAACCGCGTGGTGTACGTCGCCGATAGCGCCGATCAGGCGTGGGCAGAGATCGAACCGGCGCTGATGTACCAGGCGGAGCTCTACGGCAAATGGCTCTCGGAGGCGGCCGGCAGCGATCAGGACTGGATCGTGCCGGACGCCGCACGCTTAAGGAAAAACAGCGTCATCGGCACCGCGGCGGAAGTGCGCACGCGGCTGGCGGGGATCATCGCGCAGACCCCGATGACCGAGCTGATTATCATCATGCAACTGCCCGGCCTCGCGCCCACCAAAACGATGCGCTCGCTCGAACGCTTCGCGCATGACGTGCTGCCCAAGTTGCGCTAAAGCGTCATCGCCAGTCGCCCCGCTGCGCAAGAGAGGTGACAGAAGTTGTTGAGGAGCGCGAAACTTTGACTTTCCCGGATACTGAAACCTCATGGAGGTTTCAGACTTCCCGTCTTGATTGACGCTCGCGATGCTCGGCTAGCCGGCTAAGTCCCGCGGGAGTACGCGAGCGTCAAATAGTAGTTTTGCGTTCGTCAACCTCCGTGGTGCGGGGCGAGGGCTTCAACCGCGCGCATTCCCGGTGACAGGCCGCCGTCGGGGTTGAGCGGCGTGATGAAGACGTGATTCGCGCCGGCCTTGCGATGCGCCTCGAGACGCTCGCGCAACACGCGCTCGTCGCCCCAGGCGATGATTTCGTCGATCAGGCGATCGCTGCCATCGTTGGCAAGATCGTCATCGGTGAATCCCATCGCACGCAGACTGCGCTGATAGGGCGGCGCGGACAGATAGAAATGCAGAAACGCGCGGGCCGCGGCGCGCGCCTTCTTCGCGTCGGTCTCGAGCATCACGTGCTGCTGCGCGCAAACCCATTTGTCGGGACCGATCTCAGCGCGCATCCGTGCGATCTGCCGCGGCGGGATCATCGCGGTGACGGTGCCGTGAGTTTCGTCGGCGGCAAGCCGCAGCATCTTCGGCAACAACGCGGCGATTACGATCGGCGGCTCATGTTTTGCGGTCGGCGCCTTGTGCTGAGTCGCGCGCATCTTGGCGAGGTACTCGCGCATGAAGGTGACCGGCTTGTCGAAGCGCAGTCCGTTGCGCGCCATGAACGGGCCGCCGCTCACGCCCAGTCCCAGGATGAAGCGACCGTCGAAGAGTTCGGCGACAGTGCGCGCCGACCCGGCCATCGCGATCGCCTCGCGCTTCCAGACGTTCGCGATCCCGGTGGCGACGACCAGCCGCGAAGTCGCGCCGAGCAGATAGACGGCGAGCGGGAACGGATCGCGGCCGAAAGTTTCGGGAAACCAGAGCACACTGTAGCCGAGCCGCTCGACCGCGCGCGCATAGTCGGCAGCCTGACTGCCAGTCATCGTATCGAGATAGCCGAACACACCGAGCGCGCCGATATCCATGCACTCCTCCGTTAGAACTTTTCCTTGAACGGGCGCACGTCGAGTTCGTGTGTCCAGGCGCTGCGATCCTGATGCGCGATGAACCAGTAGGCGTCGGCGATCGCCGTGGGCTTGAGCATGTCCTCTTCCTTCAATTGGGGGAAGCGCTGGCGGATGAAGGGCATGTCGATCGCACCGTCGATGTTGACGTAGGCGACGTGGATTCCCTGCGGCTGCAGATCGCGCGCCATCACCTGCGCCAGCCCGCGCATCGCGAACTTAGCCGGGCCGAACGCGGCCGAGGTCGCGAAGGGACGGACGCCCGCGGTCGCGCCGGTGAAGATGATCGTGCCGCGCCCTGCCGTGAGCATTGCGGGCACCACCTGTTGCGAGCATAGAAACGCGCCGAACGCATTCACACGCCAGGTGTTCTCGAAGGTGCTTGGCTTGGTCTCCATCAGGCGACCGAACGGGCGCATCGCGGCGTTGTAGATCAGCACTTCGGGGTCGCCCAGTTCGCGCCGGATGGTATCGAAGGCGGTCGCGATCGCTTGCTCGTCGGCGGTGTTGGCGGCGACCGGATGTGCGAGGCCGCCGTTGGCGGAGATCTCGCCGGCGATCTTCGCCAGGTAGTCAGCGTTGCGCGCGACGATCGCGACCGTGTATTGGGCGGCGAAACGGCGGGCGAGCGCGGTGCCGAGTCCGGGGCCGACACCGATGACTACGGCGACAGGTTTTTGCGGGCTGGTTGACATCGGAGTGCTCCTTCACTGATTCAGCAGAGAATTCGGCAGAGAGAAAAATAGTGAAACCTTTGAAAGGTTTCACACTGCCCACGGTGACAGAGAAATAGTTGGGGCTTGCGGGTGATTCGGTTGAGACCTTTCGCGGGCGTGTAAGCGCACGTTCCGCTTCCGCAGATTGAATTTGCGAAGATCGTCGGCGATCACCGCCCCGCGCTGATCACGACTGGCGGCGCAATGCTTCCTCGACGAAGTCAAAGCGATCGTTGCCCCAGAACATCTCGTCACCGACGAAAAATGTCGGCGCGCCGAAGGCGCCGCGCGCGACGGCGTCCTCCGTATTGCGACGCAACTCGTCCTTCACGTCCTGGCGCTCGGTGGCGGCGATCAGATCCGCAAAGTTAACGCCCGCGCGCTGCAGGACGCCGCCCAATATCGCCTGCTCACCGAGGTCGAGGCCCTCGGCCCAGGCCGCGCGATAGATGGCGTCGTGGTAGGCGGCAAAGACGCCGAGTCGCTGCGCCGCAACCGCCCCGCGCATCAGCGAGAGCGTGTTCTCCATGAACGGATGCGGATTGAGCTTGAGCATCACGCCGTAGCGCGCGGCCCATCGGCACATATCGACGGCAAAGTAGCGGGCCTTGGCCGGCACCGTCATCGGGGAGGAATTGCCGGTCGCTTTCAGTACCGCGCCGAGCAGAATCGGGCGGTAGATCACGGCTGCGCCGTTGCGCTTGGCAAAGCCGGAAAGCTGGATGTTCGCGAGGTAGCTGAAGGGGCTGCCGTAGTCGAAGAGGAACTCGAATTGTTTCGCCATGCGTAGACTCCGCGCGGGTGTCAGCGGCCCTTGAAGACGGGCGTGCGCTTTTCGTTAAAGGCCTTGATCGCTTCCCTGGTGTCGTCGGTCGCGGCCAATTCGTAGATGCTGCGAATTTCGTTTTCAATTTGGGTTTCGAGCGATTCGGTCATCCCGCCATAGATTAAGCGTTTGGCCGCCGCGAGCGCGCGGGTCGCGCCGCGGGCGAGTTCGGCCGCGAGTGCGTGGGCATCGGCGAGCAGGGACGCGTCGGGCACCACGCGATTTACGAGGCCCCATTCGAGCGCCTCACGCGCGCTCAAAGTGCGATTGGTGTAGGCCAGTTCGATCGCGCGGCCGACGCCGATTTTTCGCGGCAGGAAATAGGTCGTGGTGCCGTCGGGCGAAAGGCCGCGGCGGGTGTAAGCCATGATAAATTTGGCTGACTCGCCTGCGACGATCATGTCGCAACTGCAGGCCAGGCCCATGCCGCCGCCGGCCGCGGTGCCGTTGACCGCGGCGATCACCGGAAACGGCGCGCGCACGATGCGCGAGATAGCGACGTGGAAAAGCGAAACCTTGCTCTTGAGGGCGTCCGGCGCGCTGTAGAAGGACCGCAAGTCGGCACCCGCGCAGAAGAAGCGGCCGGTGCCGCCACTGATGATCAACGCGCGGACGTCAGTGTTCTCCTCCGCGCGGATGATCGCATCGAGCATCTGGCTCGAGAGCTCCTCGTTGAGCGAGTTGGCGGCATCCGGGCGATTGAGCGTGATGCGCGCGACGCCGTCGGCAAGTTCGTAAGTGATCGCGTTATATTCCGGCACGGTGGCGGACCTCCTTTCAGATCGCTCGGCCATTTATCACCTGGCGTGATCAAGCGGCTTGATTCGATGGGGCGCGGCCAGGAACGCCCCCCCGGTTGCGCGTCAGGTTAGCGCAAAAACTGCCGCCCCGCCCAATGGAACGCCCGATATTATGAGTTTCATCATGCAACTCTTCTGAGAGGATCAATATCCAAACTGGTTTCATGATGCAACTGTATATTGGCAGGTGGCGTCGACGCGCGGCAAATCAGTTGCCCAATGCAACCGATTTGCAATAGCTTGGGTCCTATGCGGCGCAAGACCTTCGCTCGGATGAACTGCTCAATCGCGCGGGCGCTCGACCTGGTCGGCGAATGGTGGACGATGCTCATCCTGCGGGAAGCCTTTCTCGGCACGCGGCGCTTTCATGATTTTCAGCAGAACCTCGGGATCGCCCGCAACATCCTGTCGGCGCGGCTCAAGAAGCTGGTCGCCCGCGGCATCCTTGAGCGAATCGCGGCGCCTGACGGTGGCCGGCGCCTGGAATATCGTCTTACCGGCAAAGGGCGGGCCTTCTTCCCGGTGCTGATGGCGCTCATGCAATGGGGCGACCGTTGGGTCGCGGGCTGCGATCGCGTACCGGTGCGGGTGGTCGATCGCGCGTCGCGCCGCGAGATCGCGGAGATCATTGTCGCCAGCAGCGACGGCCGGCCGCTAGGGCCTTCAGATGTAGTGATGGTGCCGGGGCCGGGCGCGGCGGCAGCCACACGGGCGCGACTGACTACGCGCAAGAAACCGATTGAGGGGGCGCACGCGCAACCGTCGGCCGACGACGCCCGTGACGGCTGAACTGAGAAACAGAGCCGGTGAAACCTTTGAAAGGTTTCACACTCCCCACAGTTGAATAGACGCAGGTCATGCGGATCGCGTCGATGAGACCTTTCGCGCGCGCGTAAGAGAGTGGTGCGGCGACATCGTCGGCGCGTTCATTCGAGTTGCGGGTGCAAGTTATTCCAGGGGCGGGCTTCTTCGAAGGCCGCGGCGATCGCGATGATGCCGGTTTCGTCGGCGGGGCGACCGACAATCTGCAGGCCGATCGGCAATCCCGTCTTCGTGAAACCGTTGGGCACTGAGATTGCGGGTTGGCCGGTGGCGTTGAAAGGGAAGGTGAACGCGACCCACCCGAAGAGATCGTCCGCATATTTTGCCGGGTCGGCGAACATGGTGCCGAGGCGCATCGGCGGACGCGTCAGCGTCGGCGTGAGTAGCGCGTCGTAGGGCAGCAGTTCGCGCACGATCCCGCGCGAAGTGTTGTGCATCCTGGCTACGGTGCCGATGTACTCCGCCGCGGAGAGCGCGCGTCCGCGCTCCCAGAATGAACGCACCACCGGATCGACAATCGACAAATCCTTGAGCGGTATCGAGCTGATGCCTGCGCAAATGAGAGTGCGCGCGATGTCCAGCAGCGGCGCGGCAGGATCGAGCGCGATCGGCTCGACCGCATGACCCATCGCACGGAAGGTGGCGCAAGCCGCTTCGAAGGCGTCGATCACTTCCGTATCGACGGTTGCGATCGAGGTGGCGGAAATTGCCGCGAGGCGGAGCTTGCGCGGACGCATATTGATGGCGTCGGCGAAGCGAGTGGCGGGCGGCGGCGCCCAGTAGGAGTCACCGTCGGCTGGCCCCGCCATCACGTCGAGCATCAACGCGGCGTCGCGCACCGAACGGGCGATGGGTCCATTGGTGGCGAAACCGCCCCACCCTTCGCCCATCACCGGCGCATTGGAGACGCGGCCGCGCGCGGGCTTTATGCCGACCAGCCCGCAGCATGCGGACGGGATGCGGATGGAGCCGCCGCCGTCGCTGCCCTCGGCGATCGGGCCAAGGCCTGCGGCGACCGCACTCGCCGCGCCGCCGCTGGAGCCGCCCGCGGTGAACTCGAGATTCCATGGATTATGCGCCGCCGGACAGAGACCGCCCTCGGTCGTCGGACGTCCGCCGAATTCGGGGGTGGTGGTCTTGCCCAGCAGGATGCCGCCAGCGGCGGCGAGGCGCGCGGCATATTCCTGGTCGGCGCGCGGGACGTAATTTTCGTAGTTCTTCGAGCCTAGCGTAGTGCGAATGCCTTTAGTCCAGGTGAGGTCCTTAAGCGAGTAGGCGACGCCGAACAACGGCATCGCGGCGCGATCGTTGTTGACGACGCGCTCCAGTCGCGCGGCGTCTTCGAGGGCGCGATCGGCGGTGACGGTCATGAAGGCGCCGAGACTCGGATTGAGGCGCTCGACGCGGGCCAGGAAGAACTCGGCCACCTCGCGCGGACGCACTTCCTTGCGCAGCACCAATTCGCGCAGTTCGTTGGCGCCAATATACGGGTCGAGCATTGCGGGACTCCTGAGCAGTAGATGGTTCTTCTGTTAGCCGAGTTCGTCGCGTTCTTCCAGCCGCAAAGTGCTAATCTCGATGCGCGAAACGGCGCGACGGCGCGCGTGCGAAAGGAGAACCGCTGCGGGCGATGATAATCAGGTCGGTCGTGCTATGGGTCCATGTGCTCTGCGGCGTCACGTGGGTCGGGACCTGCGCGAGTTTCCTGCTCGCGGCGTCCGCGATGACGGCGGAGTCCGACGAGTGGCGCGAATTCGCCTTGCGGGCCGCGCCGCGCATCAATCGGATCAATGTGGTGCCGGCGCTGTTGGTGCCGATGACGGGCGCGGGCAATCTGTTCTCGGCCGCGCTGATGCGCCGGTCGCCGTTCCCCCCCGCATTTATCGGCATTATCGCGATGAAGGTCGTACTCTTCTTTATCATGGGCGTGGTGCTGGCAGCGTCATTCGCGGCCGAGCGCTCGATGCGCGAGGGCTTTGCCGAGAGCGCCGACGGCGGCACAGCCGCGGTGCGGCAACTGGTGCGGCTCTACGGGACCATCGCAACCTTGGGCACGGTCGCGCTCGGCCTGGGCCTGTGGCTGGCGGGAACCTGACAATGGAAGCAGCGCAGAAGCTACAAGTCGGCGAGTTCACGATCGCGTTTCTGAGCGACGGCATCTGGCGCAACGACGGCGGCTGCATGTTCGGCGTGGTGCCGCGCGAATTGTGGCAGCGCGAGCATCCGGCCGACGATCAAAATCGCATACGCCTGAACCTGACCTGTCCTTTGATCATGCGGGGCAATGACGCGATCGTCGTCGATACCGGTATCGGCAATCGGCTGAGCGCCGTCGAGCGCAAGATCTTCGATCACGGCGAAGGTTGGCTGATCGATGGGCTTAAGGCGCTCGGGATGGAGCCCGGCGACATCACGCATGTGATCCTCTCGCATCTCCATTTCGACCATTGCGGCGGAATCGTGCGGCGGCGCGAGTCGGGGACGTTCGCGGCGGCATTTCCGCGCGCGCGGATTATCGTGCAGCGCGGCGAAATCGAGGTCGCGCGCGATTCGCGCAACGAACGGCTGCGCGCCGCCTATCGTCATATCGGCGACTGTCTCGATCCGGTGAGCGCCATGATCGAGGCGATCGGGGGCGACACCGAGGTCGTGCCGGGAGTCTCGGCGATCGTCTCGGGCGGGCATACCGCGGACCACCAACTCGCGGTGGTGCGATCGGACGGCGAGAGCTTCGTGCATCTCGCGGACATCGTGCCGACGCGATCGCACATGCGCGGGCCATGGAACCAGGCCTACGATCTCGACGCGATCCGCACTATGGAGCAGAAGGCGGGCTACCTGAAGCGCGCCGTCGAGGAGCGCTGGTGGGTTTCGTTCGCGCATGACGAGCGCGTGTTCGCGGCGCAGGTGACCAACGATCGCGGACGACTGGTATTGGGAACGACGGTGGACGTACCGCCCGGGCTCGACGGGCTTTGAATTAATCCGACCGCGCGCGCGTCAGATTTAATGCGGAAGAATTGGCGAGTTCGACAAAGTTGAGCCAAAGCCGATCGTGCAAGGAGCAACTAACTTGTGCATAAGCGACGGATTTTGTGGACAGGCACTGCCGACCATAAAATAGTTTGCTTGATTGGCTCCTGCACCGAGTTATACTGCGGCTAGGGATGCGCCCCACGAATAGCACAACCCGTCCTACATTCCTCATCTCCTGGCAGTCGCCTCGACGGCATAATGGCTCGCGCAAACAGGCCCCAACCAAGGAGTTCGCTGATGGCTGAAACGAGCAATTTTGAGCAGGTTATCAAACGCGATCGCGCGGCCCGCGAGTCCAAACAATGGCGCGGAACGCTACTGGAGTATTTGGAAATCGTCAAGGCCAATCCCTTGATGACCAAGCTCTCGCACGCGCGCATCTACGACATGATCATCACCCAGGGCACGCGCAACATCCACGATACGGACGATCCGCGCACCAAGCGTCTGTACAAGGATGAGCCGATAAAGGTTTACAACTTCTTCGCCGATGAGTTCTTCGGCATCGAGCGGACGATCTCGCAAATCGTGCGCTATTTCCATTCGGCCTCGCTCAAGGGCGAAGAGAGCCGGCAGGTGCTGTACCTGATGGGCCCGGTCGGGTCGGGCAAGAGCTCGCTGGTCGAGCGGGTTCAGCGCGGGCTCGAGCAGGTCGATGCGATTCATGTGATCGAGGGCTGCCCGATGTATGAGGAGCCGCTCCATCTGATACCGCGCCATCTGCGGCGCGAGTTCGAAAAGATGCTCGGCGTGCATGTCGAAGGCGACCTGTGCCCGGTATGCCGCTATCGCCTCAAAGAGGAATTCAGCCAGCGTTACGAAGAGTTCCCCATCGAGACGCGCAGCCTCTCCAAGCGCAATCGCGTGGGCGTGGGCGTGGTGCCCCCGGTCGATCCGAACAATCAGGACACGTCGGTACTGATCGGATCGGAAGATATCTCGAAACTCGATCAGTACTCGGAAGGCGACCCGCGGGTGCTCGAACTCAATGGCGCGCTCAACGTCGGCAATCGCGGCATCGTGGAATTTATCGAAGTCTTCAAGAACGAGACCGAGTACCTGCACGCGATGATCACGGCGACGCAGGAAAAGGTAATTCCGGCGCCGGGCCGGCACGGGATGGTTTACGTCGATACCTGCATCATCGCGCACTCGAACGAAGCCGAATGGCAGAAGTTCAAGGCCGACCACACCAACGAGGCGATCCTCGACCGTATCGTGGTGGTCAAGGTGCCGTACAATCTGCGCCTGTCGGAAGAGGTCAAGATTTATCAGAAGATCATCCGCAACTCGGATTTCCGCGCCCACGTCGCACCGCATACGCTCGAGATGGCCTCGATGTTTGCAATCCTGTCGCGGCTGGAGCCTACCTCCAAGTGCGATCTGATGACCAAGCTGCGGCTGTACAACGGCGAGGAAGTCGTCGAGAAGGGGCGCACCAAGAAGATCGACGTGCAGGAGCTCAAGGAAGACACCAAGCGCGAGGGCATGAACGGCATCTCGACGCGCTTCATCATGAAGGCGCTGGACAACGCGCTCTCGGACAACGTCTCGGGCAACTGCATCAATCCGATCAACGTGCGTGAGGCGCTGATCTCGATGACCAAGGAGGCCGACCTGCCCGACGATACGCGCAAGCAGTACCTGGAGTTCCTGCAGGATACCCTGCACAAGGAATATCTCGACCTGCTCGAAAAAGAGATCACGCGCGCGTTCGTTTACTCGTATCAGGAGCAGGCCGAGGCGCTGTTTCAGAACTACCTCGACCACGCAGAATCGTACGTCAACAAGACCAAGGTGCGCGATCGCAATACCAAGGAAGAGCTGCCGCCCGACGAAGGCTTCCTCAAGTCGATCGAAGAGCAAATCGCGATTATCGGATCGGCCGCCGAGGGCTTCCGGCAGGAGGTCATCGCCTACCTGTGGGCGACTTCGCGGCGCGGCGAGAAGGTCAGCTATCGCAGCTATGAGCCGCTCAAGGAAGCGATCGAGAAAAAGCTCATGACCTCGGTGCGCGATATCTCGCGGATCATCACCAAGGCGCGCACGCGCGACGAGGAGCAGACCGAGAAGTACGGCTCGATGGTGAAGAACCTGCTCGAGCACGGCTACTGCGAATCATGCGTGGACGTGGTGCTGAAGTACGCGGCCAACAACCTCTGGAAGGACTGATCGCACATCCGGCCATCACCGCCTGCCGCCATCCTTTCCCGTTTGGGGAAGGGATGGCGGAGGTATGCGCGGCGGCCCTCATCGCCTAACGCGGAGATCGGGCGATTTCGCTTCGTGCATCGAACGGCGCCGGGGTATAATCAAAGAGGGTCAGTGGGCGGCGGAGGACGTTGCTTATGACGAGCGAGACCATCTTTCGCGAGTACCGGATCTCCGATGCCGAGCGATCGGATCGATCGGCGGGCGATCGGCTGCGTCATCGCGAAAAAGTGCGCGAGTCGATTCGCGAGAACATCGCCGACATCATCGCCGAAGAATCGATCATCGGCAAAAACAAGGACCGCATCATCAAGGTTCCGCTGCGCGGGATCAAGGAATACCGCTTCATTTACGGCGACAACGCGCCGGGCGTCGGCGAGGGCGACGGCAACGCGCAGCCCGGGCAGGTGGTCGGCAAGACCGGCAAAGACGGCCAGGGACAAGGCGACGGCAAGGCCGGCGATCGTCCGGGCATCGACTATTACGAGACTGACGTCACGCTCGACGAGTTGATCGAGATCATGTTCGAGGATCTCGAGCTGCCCAACCTCGAGCGGCGCGCGCTGCGCGAGATCCCGACCGATCGCTTCGCCAAGCGCAAGGGCTATCGCCACGTCGGCATCCGCGTGCGGCTCGACAAGCGGCGCACCGCACGTCAGCGCGTGAAGCGGGTCCTGGCGACGCGGCACAGACAGATCGCGCAGGGCTACGAGGTCCCCAAGGACGCCGACGGCAACGAGCGCCGTTTCCCGTTCCATCAGGACGACCTCCGCTACAAGCATCTCGAAACCGACGTCCGCGAGGAATCGAACGCCGCCGTCGTCTGTATCATGGACACCTCGGGCTCGATGGACACGATGAAGAAGTATCTCGCCCGCAGCTTCTTCTTCCTGCTCTATCAGTTCATCTCGACGCGCTACCGCAACGTCGAAATCGTTTTTATCGCACATCATACGGAGGCCAGCGAGGTCACCGAGGACGAGTTCTTCCACAAGGGCGAGGCGGGCGGCACGTTCATTTCGTCGGGCTACCAGAAGGCGCTGGACATTATCGCCGAGCGCTATCATCCGTCGCTGTGGAATCTCTACGCGTTCCATTGTTCGGACGGCGACAACTTCGACTCGGATAACCCGGCGGCGCTGCGGGCGGCGAAGGAACTGAGCGACATCTGCAATCTTTTCGGTTACGGCGAGATCAAGCCGCTGGGGTCGCGCTACTACGAATCCTCGATGCTCAATGTTTTCCGGCGGCTCGACGCGCCCAACTTCCAGGCGGTGCTGATCGAACGCAAGGAGGACATCTGGCCGTCGTTCAAGGCCTTCCTGTCGAAAGATCGCGTCAAGGAATAGGCGCGCGCGGCCGGCATAATCGTTAGGGAGGCGCGCAGCGCGCCGGGACTACTCGGATTTAAATGGCGAACTACGAAATCCAGGACCTGGTCGAGTGGGACAACCGGATCCGCGCGAAGGCGGAAGAATTCGGGCTCAGCTGGTTTCCGCAGGAATTTGAGATTTGCGACCACGTCGGGATGCTCGGGTACATGGCGTACTCCGGGATGCCGTCGCATTACCCGCACTGGTCGTACGGCAAGTCCTACGAAAAGCTCAAGACGCTTTACGATTACGGCGTCAGCGGGCTGCCCTACGAGATGGTGATCGCCTCGAATCCGGCGATCGCCTACCTGATGCGCGACAACTCGCTGCTGCTGCAGATTCTGACCATCGCGCACGTCTATGGGCATAACGATTTCTTCAAAAACAACTTCACCTTCAAGTCGAACCGCGCGGAGCTGACCATTGAGCGCTTCAAGGCGCATGCGCTGCGCGTGCGGCGCTATATGGAAGATCCATCGATCGGAATCGAAAAGGTCGAGCGGATTCTCGACAGCGCCCACGCCCTCAACTTCCAATGCCGCCGCAATCTGGCGATTCGCAAGCTCGACCGCGACGAACAGATCGAGCGCGCGTTGGAGGCGGCACAGCCGCGCACGGATCCATTTTCGCGCCTGCACGCGCGGCCCGAATATCACACGCCCGAAACCAACAAAGTGCCGCTCGAGCCCGACGAGGACGTGCTGCTCTTCATCCGCGATCACAACCCGTTCCTGCAGGAATGGGAAAAAGATCTGCTGACCATCGTGGACGAGGAGACCAAGTATTTCCTCCCCATGATGGAAACCAAGATCATGAATGAGGGCTGGGCGAGCTACTGGCACAAGAAGATCGTTGAGTCGCTCGATCTCGAACAGGGGCTGCATCTGGAGTTTATCGTGCGACACAACCAGGTGCTGCGGCCGAGCCCGGGACAAATCAATCCATACCACCTGGGCTTCAAAATCTGGGAAGACATCTACCGCCGCCATACCGAGCCGACGCCCGAGGAGATCAAGAAGTACGGCGCGCCGGCCAAAAACGGCACTGAAAAGATCTTCGAGGCGCGCGAAGTCGAGCGCGATTCGTCATTCCTGCGGCGCTACCTGACCGAAGAGCTGATGCGCGAGTTGGATATGTTCCAGTACGAAGCGCGCGGCGACGAGCTGGTCATCGACAAGGTCTCGGACGAAGCGGGCTGGAAGACCGTCAAGGAGACCCTGATCAAGAACGTCGGCACCGGCTCCATTCCAGTGATCAAGGTCGAGGACGCCGACTTCGGCCACAATCGCACGCTCTACCTCAAGCACTATCACGACGGCCGCGACCTGCAGCTCGAATACGCCGAGAAGACGATTTCGTACGTCTATCGGCTGTGGGGGCGCGAAAGCGTCCTGGAGACGTCGCTCCAAGGCAAGCGCTCGCTGCTGTGCTTCAACGATCGCGGCTTTTCCGTGCGCGCCCTCAAGTAGGGGCCATTGCCCGTTCCATAGGTTTCGTCGCCCGCGATCGAAACCCCGCGGAATCCGAAACGACCGGCGTGGCCGAATCAGGCGAGATGAGTTTTGAAGAACGCGACCATTTTAGGCCATAGATCGAACGCCGGCGCCGCCCGATAGCTCGGTCGATAATCGGCGAAGAAGGCGTGACCCGCGTTCTTGAAAATCTCAAGCTGGAATTTCTTGCCCGCCTGCTCGAGGCGGCGGCCCAACTCGGCCGCATCTGCCGGCGATGGATTCTGATCCTCCTCACCGCACACTATGTAGAGCGGGCAGTGGAGCTTCGCGGCTATATCGATGACGGGCGTGGGACGCGCCGGCGAGGTTAGCGCATCGGGAGTGGCGCGCGTGATGAAGCCGCCCCAACAATCGATGGCCGCGTCGAGCTTGTCGCTGGAGCACGCAAACAGCAGCGTCCAGCGCCCGCCGACGCAAAAGCCGACGCAGCCGAGCTTGCCGCCGGCGCCGGGTTGCGCGCGGACGAAGGCCGCCGCCGCCTCGAAATCACGCACCAGTTGCGCGTCCGTCAGGCCGAACATCTTGGCGCGCACCTCGGTCATGTCGGAGGCGTTTTGCGGCGCTCCGATGCGCGAGTAAATGTCCGGGGCGAGCGCGATAAAGCCGGCATTGGCGAAGCGGCGCGCGACATCGCGTTCGTGTTCGACCAGGCCGAACGCCTCATGCAGCACGATCACGCCGGGGTAGGTTCCCGGCGCCTTGGGCCGCGCGAGGTATGCGCGCATCGCGAAGCCGTCGCTCTGAAAGGTAACATCGCGCGTTTCGAGCGCGGCGGGATTGGTCACTTCTCCGGCTAGGGACATGGCATTTACCTCAATACTTGATAGGCGCGGCAATACTTGATGGGCGCGGCCGAGTCATGCGCGCGATCGCGATCGCTCCACGAAGGGTTTCTTGGCCCAGCCCTCTTCGTAGGGCGTCAGAAAATGCGACGTTACCTTCAACCGCTTGAACATCCAGCGGCCGTCGCGGCGCACGTACTCGTCGTGATAGACCGCTGCAAGCCACACCGCTTGATTGCCCTTTTTCATCGTCGCCGGTTGCAGCAGGTACCATTGCGCCGTCGCGCGATTGCCATCGACGTCGATAATCGGGTTCATTACGTTGTGCATCGCGAACGGAAAAAATTCGGTGGCGCGGCTGAAGAACTTGCGGATAGCTTCCCGGCCGTCGGCCTTGCCCAGCGCACCGCCATCCCAAATCGCATCCTCGGTGAAGAGTGCCGCGATGGCATCGGCGTTGTAATCGTCGTCGCAGGCCGCCGCATAGCGAGCCTTGAGCTTGCGAATTTCCTCGATGTCCTCGAGTGCCTGCAGCCGCTCTTCGATCGTCTTCATCGAATTTGCCCCTCGCGATGATTCCTGTCGCCGCTATCTCAATAGCGCATTTTGGGCGTCGCGCTCAAAATGCAGCGGTGACCACGAGCACAAGCTCTCTTACTTTTGCGCGAACGATACGGCAAGCTTAGAGCGACCCTGCGTCTGCACGCTACCATCGAAGCCATGATGAGTCGCGGGGCGAACCACTGATGCATCATGGGATAAGCCCGAACGGGATGGCCGATTGGCTCGCGAGCTGGGGCTACTGGGGCCTTTTCATTTGCGTGTTCGTCGGCAATCTGGGCATTCCGATGCCCGAGGAGACCGTGCTGCTGGCGGCGGGATTCCTGGCCGGACGCGATATCCTCGATCTCAAAACGCTGTACGTCGTTGCGATTGCGAGCGCGGTAACCGGGGATTGCACGGGCTACCTCTTTGGCCGCACTGGAGGCTCGCGAGTGCTCGCCTGGCTCGGGCGGACATTTCCATTCATTCGTCCCGGTCAGGAGCGCCTCGAGACGTTTTTCAAAACCCACGGCAGCAAGGCGGTCTTCATGGCGCGCTTCATTACCGGCGTGCGGTTTATGGCGGGGCCGATGGCGGGAGCGGCCGGCATGGGCTTCTGGCGCTTTCTCGGATGGAACCTGCTGGGCGCGATAATCTGGTGTACCCTCATCGTCACTATCGGATACCTGGTTGGCGATGAGCTCGAATGGGTGGCAAAAGAGACCCATCGCGCATTCCTGTGGATCGGGATCGCGATCGTGGTCTCGCTCGCTGCGGCCTCGTTCTTCTGGTGGCGTGGGCAAAGGCCGTCGTCGGAACCTTAGTCGCTACGCACCTCCGATACCTCTCCTTGTCCAAGGAAATGTCGCGCTCGTCGCTGCGAGTGCGGGTGAGGTCTCTTCTGGATTTACGTAACAGATCGTCAGAATCTCCCGTGCCCCGCGCTCGCGCCGCCGCTGCGATGCGTTTGCACGAATCGCACCTTCGGTATTACGCTGCGAGCCGCACCAAAAAGGAGCGGACCGATGGCACTGCTACCCTACGTTGACGAAAGTACGGCACCTGAAAAAACCCGCGAAATCCTCGGCAACACGCCGCGCAAGCTCAACGTCGCGCGCATGATGGCGAACGCGTCGGAGGCCGTCTTCCATAATTTCTCGCGCCTCGGAAACGCCCTGCTGACGAAAGGCAAACTCGATCCCAAGCTGCGCGAAATCGCGATCCTGCGCACCGCCAAAGTCAGCGGTTCGGTCTATGAATGGACGCAGCATGTCCCGATCGCCAAGGCCGTCGGCGTCAGCGACGATCAAATCGCGGCGATCGAAAAATGGGAAGCGGCGACCTGCTTCAACGAACTCGAGCGCCTCGCACTCCGCTTCACCGACGAAGTCGCGCGCGGTGTGAAGGGCAAAAAGGAAACGCTCGCGGCGCTGAAAAAGCAACTGGGACAAGGCGAAATCGTCGAGCTGATCATGTCGATCGGATTCTGGGGCATGGTCGCGCGCGTGCTCGAGACCACCGAAGTCGATCTCGAGGAGTTTGCCGGCAAAGTGAACCTGCTCGACCGCGGCAAAAAATAACGCGCCCGCAGCGCGAGCGTTCAGGGCGTGCCGCGCTTGCGCTCGACTTCGCGATCGCGCAGTTCGACGCGGCGAATCTTGCCGCTGACGGTCTTCGGCAGATCGTCGACGAATTCGATCTCGCGCGGATACTTGTAAGGCGCCGTGATCCGCTTCACGTGCTCCTGCAGTTCGAGCACGAGCGCCTCGCTCCGAGCGGTGCCGGCCTTGAGCCGCACAAACGCCTTGACGATCGATCCGCGATCCGCGTCGGGGCTCGCGACCACCGCGGATTCCATCACCGCCGGATGTTCCAGCAATGCGCTCTCGACCTCGAACGGCCCGATCCGATAACCCGCCGATGAGATGAGATCGTCGGCGCGCCCGACGAACCATAGATAGCCGTCGCCGTCGCGATAGGCGTTATCGCCCGTCAGATAGAGGTCGCCCTGGAAGACGGCGGCGTTCTCGGCGGGATTTTTCCAATATTCGAGCATTATCGAAGGCGGCTTGTCGGGCTTGACCCGCACCGCGATCTGGCCGGTGTCGCCGTTCGCCACTTCCTTGAGATTTTCGTCGACGACCCGCACCTCGAGGCCGGGAAACGCACGGCCCATCGAGCCGGGCTTGATCTCCGTGCCCGGCAGATTCGCCGCGACCAGCGCCGTCTCGGTCTGGCCGTAGCCGTCGTGAATCAGCAGGTTGAAATGATGGCGCCAGACTTCGATCACCTCCGGGTTGAGCGGCTCGCCCGCGCCCGCGCAATGGCGCAGGGCCGGCAGCGCCTGACTCGCCAGGTCCTCCTTCACCAACATGCGATACTCAGTCGGCGGTGCGCAAAAGCTCGTGATGCGATAGCGCCGCAGCAGTTCGAACTGCCGCTTCGGATCGAAGCGCCCGTGGTACATGAAGGTCGTGATCCCGTTCATCCACGGACCGAACAGCACTCCGTATGCAGCCTTCGCCCATCCGGTATCTGCCGTCGTCCAATGCCGATCGCCCGGCTTCAAGCCGAGCCAAATCGAACCGGTAAACTGATGGGCCCAAGTGTACGCGTGGCCGTGGAGCACCGCCTTCGGATCCTTGGTCGTGCCTGAAGTGTAGTAGCAAATTGCCGGCTCGTCGCCGCGCGTATCCGCCGGCTGGTACTCGGGCGAGGCCGCCTGCGTCGCTTCCTGAATCGACGCCCATCCCGTGCGCGCCGCCCCCGCAAGCAGGTAATGCTTGAGCGTCGGACATTGACTGCGCAGATCGCCGACCAGCTCGACGCTCTCGAAGCCCGCGATAATCGCGCGCGCGCCCGAGTGGTTGGCGCGGTACACGAGGTCCTTCTCGCGCAACATCGAAACGCATGGGACAACTATCGCGCCAGCCTTCAGCGCGCCGATGTAAACGCATTGCCACAGCGTAATCCGCGGCAGCACGATCATCACCGGATCGCCGCGCTTGATCCCCAACGCGGTCAGCACGTTGGCGACGCGGTTGGACTGATCGCGAATGTCGGCGAAGGTCAGTCGCGCGCGATTTCCGGCCTGATCCTCCCACAGCAGCGCGACGCGGTTGGGATCGGCGGCGAAGGCGTCCACCGCCGCGCCGAAGTTAAATTGCGCAGGCGTGTTCCAGCGGAAATCGCGGCAAACCTGATCGTAAGCATCATTCATTTTCGTGATCCCATCATTCTCTTCTTCTCCCCTTCCTTTCTAGGGAAGGAGCCGGGGGTTAGGTCGCCGGCGTCGCACCTTGCGCTCGGCGGCCGGCTGCGAGCGCTGCGCCGCGGCCTTGATATATTTGATCGTCACCGGCGACAGATCGTCGCGGCCTACATCCACATTGATTATGGCAAAGCTCTTGCACTTATGGGCTGCTGCCAGCGCCTCGCGCAGTTCGGCCGCGGTCGCCGCCTGGAAGCCCTCGCCACCCCAGTCCTGCCCGAGTTTCGCATAGGGCCACGGCGGGATTTCGAGCAGGTCGCGGCGGTCTGATGCGACCGGGCGGAAGATGCCCCAGCCGCCGTTGTTGACCACGATCACGATCGGATTGGCGCCGAAGCGCGGCGCCTGCGAAATCTCCGATCCGGTCATCTGGAAGCCGCCGTCGCCCGACAGCACGATCGGACGCAGGCCGCATCCGACCTGCGCGCCCAGCGCGGCCGGTACCGCAAATCCCATCGATGCGTAAAAGCCCTGCGCCAGGTAGGTCCCGTGGTGGGGCACGCGGATATCCAGGCCGCCGAAGAGCATATCGCCCGATTCCGCCACCACCATGTAGTTGCGATGCGCGGCCAGAAATTCGTTCACCGTCGCCAGAATCTGGCTGACCTTGATCGGTGCCTGATTCGGATTGCCCGTCACGCCGCCGGTCAGATTGCTCGCGTACGTGACCGTCTCGCGATGGTCCCGCAGCCCCTGGCGCCGCAGTGCGCGCACGAAATCGCGCACGCCCACGTCGATGTAGCTGTGGTACTTCACGTCCACCCGCCGATCCACCGCCCATACGCTCCGCCCCTCGATGATGTGCGGGGGGCGGTTGCCGAAATTCATGTCGGTCTTCAGGCAGCCGAGGTTCAACACGAAGTCGGCCTCGTCCATCCGCGCCACGATCGGCGGCGGACTGATCGGTCCCACGTGAACCCCCATGTACAGCGGATGGTCCATCGGAAAAGCGCCCTTGCCGAGCACCGTGGTAAACACCGGCGCCCCGATCTTTTCCGCCAGATCGACCACCTCGCGCGAGGCCTTGTAGCGATGGATCTCGATGCCCGCGATCAGCACCGGTTTGCGGCTCTGATTGAGCATCGAGGCAGTCTCGCGCGCGGCTTCCTCGACCCGGCGCGCGTCGGATTCATAGAAATGCAGGCGCCCGTCCCACTTGATCAGATCGTCGGGCACCTCGATCACGCGATCGACCATGTCGCGATGAATCTCGATATAGCCGGGACGCTGCTCCGCCCATACGGCGCGCACCACTTCGTGCAGTTCGCTGGCGGCGCTGCGCGGGTCGGTCAGCACGCGCGAGGCGCAGGTGACCTCCCGGTAGATGCGATGCTGCGATTCGATCTCCCGCGCCTGATGATGAATCAGCGTGCCCAGCTTGCGCTCCTCTTCGCCCGGACCGCCCGAAAATATCAGCAGCGGTACACGCTCGGAAAATGACCCCGCCACCGGATTCACCATGTTGTGCCCGCCCGCCCCGTAGGTCACGCAGATGACCCCGATTTTGCCGGTGGCGCGTGCGTAGCCGTCGGCCGCGAAGCCGACGCCGGGCTCGTGCGACAGGGTCAGGATTTCCAGATCGTGCTTGCGGCCCAGCGCGAAGAACAGTTTGAGCGCAAGATCGCCCGGAATACCGAAGACCTGACGGACCCCGATCTTGCGCAGGTACGCCACCAGGAAGCTGCCCAGCGTCATTCGCTTCTTCACCGATTCCTCCCTCCACGCGGTGCGATTTTATTCGAAACCGCGCGATGCGTCCCCCGACCGCCCCACCCGATCGTGTTATCGCGGGCACACTCGCATTGCACCCGGCGGCAAACGCGTGTGCTAGACTTTCACATGGTGTTTAGCTCCTTCCTCAGGATGCAGTTGCTGAACCCGCTCCGAGTGCGCGGGATGCTGCTCTATCTGCCGCAATTCTTCCTCGTCTTCTGGCGCCTGATGAGCGATGCCCGCGTCTCCTTTCTTGCCAAGGTGATTCCCCCGCTGGGCCTGCTGCTCCTGATTACTCCGCCCGCGCTCGAACTCGATTTCATTCCGATAATCGGCGAACTCGATTGGCTCCTCGTTGGCTACCTGACCCTTAAACTCTTCATCTGGATGTGCCCGCCCGACGTGGTCCGCGAACACGTTGCCCAAGTCGCGCGCGGCGCCTGACCGAGTAAATTCAATGCGCCCAAGATTCCTGTTTTTCGGCTTGATTGCCGCTCTGATCGTCGCCTTCATCGTGCTGAGTCTCGCCGACGGTCTGCTAGTCGATCTGATCTGGTTCGAGTCCCTCGGCTTCCGCCAGGTTTTCACCACCACGGTGATCGCCGAAGTCACGATCTTCGCGATCGTATGGCTGGTCGCCTTCAGCGCGATTGCGCTCAGCGGCTGGATCGCGCTGCACCTCAGTCACGAGCGCGAACGCCTGCGCGTGGTGCGTCGCACCGATGATGTCGTCGAGGTCAACCTGCCCGAACTGATTCGCTCGCTCGGCGATCGCATCCCGTGGCGCCTGATCGTGATCGGAGGCGCAGCATTGCTCGCGCTATTTGCGGCGCAGGGCGAGGCCGCCAGCTGGGACGTTTACTTGAAAGCGCTCGAAGGCGTGCCCTTCGGCTTGAAAGAGCCAGCCTTCGGCCGCGATGTCGGTTTCTTCGTTTTCACGCTGCCGCTGCTCCAGACGCTGCGCGACCTCTTCATGCTCGTCCTCTTTTTCACGGCCGCGATGACCGGAGCGCTTTACTGGGCGCGGGGCTCCCTCGATTTTCGCGAATCGCCGCCCAACGTATCGACGCAGTGCGCCGCCCATCTGTCCGTCCTCGCGGGCATCTTCTTTATCGAGCGCGCACTGAATTACTGGATCCAGCGCTACGAACTGACTTTGCACACCAATGGCATCGTTTTCGGCCTGCGCTACGTCGACCACGTCCTCTGGCAACCGGGTCTGTGGCTGCTGATGGCGCTGGCGCTCGTCGCGGCTGCAATCTGCTTTGCCAACGTCCGCGACCGCGGCCTGCGCCTGCCGGTCACCGCGGCCGTTATCGTCTTCGGCCCCGCGGTTATCCTCACTCTGCTGCAGCCGGTTATCGAACGCCTGCGCGTAAAGCCCGACGAGCTGCGCATCGAACAGCCCTATCTCGAGCGCAACATCGCGATGACGCGCCGCGCCTTCGACCTTGACGCCGTCGACACCCGGCCCTTCGCCGGCCTCGGCAAATTGACCCAGGCCTCGCTCGACCAGGACGCGGTCACCATCAAGAACATCCGGCTCTGGGATCCGCGCCCGCTCATCGCAACCTACCAGCAACTTCAGAACATCCGGCTCTACTACAACTTCCTGGACGTCGATATCGATCGCTACTGGATCGACCACGACTATACCCAGGTGATGTTGTCGGCGCGCGAACTCAACGTCGATCTGCTGCCCGATAACGCCCAGACCTGGGTCAACCGCCATCTCAAGTTCACCCACGGCTATGGCCTCGTGATGAGCCCGGTCAATACCAAGGACCAAGAGGGCCTGCCGGTACTCGCGATCAAGAATATTCCACCGCAATCGGACGCCGGCCTCAAAGTAACGCAACCGGGAATCTACTACGGCGAAGAGCCCGACGTTTACAGCATCGTCAAGGCGCAGACGCCGGAGTTTGACTATCCCAGCGGCAATGACAATGTCACCGATTTCTACAAAGGCGACGGCGGCGTGCAGGTCAGCGGATTCTGGCGGCGCCTGCTGTTCAGTTTCTACTACCGCGACGTCAATCTGCTGGTGACTGAAAATATAATTCCGGGCAGCCGCATACTCTTTCGGCGCAACATCAGCGATCGCATCAGATATATAGCGCCATTTATCAACCAGGACCGCGATCCTTACGTGGTCTTGCGCGAGAGCGGCCAGCTCAACTGGATCGTCGATGGATATACCTACAGCGATCACTACCCATACTCGCAAATCAACGGGGACGGAATTAACTACATCCGCAATTCCGTGAAAGTAGTAATCGATGCGTACAGCGGCCGTACCGACTTTTATGTTTCCGACCCCGACGATCCGCTGATCCGCACCTGGCAGAGAATCTATCCGGCCATGTTCAAGCCGATGAGTGAGATGCCCGCCGACCTCCGCGCCCACATCCGCTATCCCGAGGACTTCTTCCTGACCCAGGCCGAAATGTACGGGACCTATCACATGAAGGATCCCGCGACCTTTTACAACCGCGAGGATTTGTGGACCTTCCCGCGCGAGAACTACTCCGGCGAGACCGTCCCGATGCAGCCCTACTATGTAATCATGCGCCTGCCCGGCGAGACTAGAGCCGAGTACGTACTGATGCTGCCGATGGTGCCGCAGGGACGCGACAACATGATCGCGTGGCTGGCCGCACGCTGCGACGGCGCCGATTACGGTCATCTCTTCGAGTTCGCCTTCTCCAAGGACCGGCTCTTTTACGGCCCTTATCAAATCCAGGCGCGCATCAATCAGAACCCGGAAATCTCGCAGCAATACTCCTTGTGGAATCAGATGGGCTCCAAGGTCATTCTGGGTAATCTGCTGGTGATCCCACTCGAGGATTCGCTGCTCTACGTCGAGCCGCTGTACATCCGGGCCGAGAACGGCCAATTGCCCGAACTCAAGCGCGTGCTGGCATCGTATGGCGATCGCACCGTGATGGGGACCAGTATCGATTCGACCCTCGCCGCGCTTTTCAAAGGTGCCGAGGGCACCGTGCCGATCATCGCCGCGTCCGTCCCGCCGTCCGGGATGAATCCGCCGGCGGCAACCGGCGCACCCCCGCCGCCCGCATCGTCCCAGGTTGCTGCGGCCCACACACCGCCCGAACTTCAGGCCGCCGCCACCCATTACAGCCGCGCGATTGCGGCGCTGAGGCAGGGCGATTGGACGGCCTTCGGTGCGGAAATGCGCCAACTCGGTGACGAACTCGGCCAGCCAGCCGACTCCGGACATCACTGAAGCCACGCCATGCCGCGGTTGCAATTGTGAACGGCTTGGCTCCATCAGCCGGGTCGAACGACGCCACCCGCCGCCGTCCAGCCGCGAAGCGTGCCGCCGCACAACTGTCTCAGGCCGACGACGGGATCGCCATACAACCGTCGCCGACCAACAAGGGCCACGCCGCAGAAATCCAGACGCTGGCCGACTTGAGCACGCATCTCTCCGATGGTGCCGCCTGCCTCATCGCCTGGCAAGGCGCTGGTGATGCACAAACGATTCGCGCCGCCACGGATTCGCAATCCGAGTCGTTGCTCAATTCATTGCTAGCCGCCGTCGAGCGCGATCCCCGTTTTCACTCACATCCAAACACCGTATTGCTTCGTTTCGGCCATAATGAACTGGCCACCGCATGCGGCCCTCGGCCGCGCGCCATGACCTGCGCCGCCGTCAGCGTTTCGCGTGCCGCCGGCGGCGGAGCAGCGACAATGCGCGCCACGGTAATCCTGACTGCGCCGCGCACGCCATATTCGCTCAACCTTGCAGTCGCGGCCGAAATCGCCGCCCTCGCCACGCTCGCTGTCCTTGACGCCAACGCCGCCGACTCATCGCGCGACTTCTGGCGCAAACGCACGGGCGAGTCCGCCGAGCGGCTCACGCGCGCCCGAACCGAGTCGTCGAGCGCCTCGTCCGCCCGCAACCGGATCGATCGCGCGGCCGCCGCGGCGGAAAAGCTGCGTTCGCGCAACCGCTTCGCCAGCCTGGGTCGTTGTTCGCGAAACTGGGTCCGTTCGACGCCTGGGTTCTCGCGACCGCCGAGGATGAAATTCTTAGCGTGAGCGCCGCCTCCGGCGTGCTCTCGCCCGTGACACTCATCGACGCACCGAACTCGCGCGCCAGTGTCCTCAGCGAATGCTTTTTGCGGCAAGCGACGATCGTGCGAACGACGCAGCCATCCACCCCGGTGGTTTACGACGAAGACCGCACCTTCGCCCGTTTCGGTAGCTACATTTGCGTACCTTTGGAAACCGGCGCGATCGCGTTGGCCGGATACACGGCGCCGGATGCGGCCTCGGTTGCGCGAATCGAAGCGCTTGCGGCGCGCCTGAATCCTCTGATCGCAAAATGGCTACTGGAGGCCGAGACCGATCGGCTGCGGCGACTCGTGCGCAATCTCGGGCTGCGCATGTTTGGCGCGATTGACTCGGAACGCGCCCGCATCGCGCGCGACCTGCACGACCATCAGGCGCAACTCCTTGCGGCAGCGCGCATCGGGATCGAGGCGGGGCCCGACGAGGCGCGCGGCATTTTCAAACAACTCGAAGATGCATTGCGGCTGCGGGTGCGCGAGCTCAAACCGCCGACGCTCGGGCGCTCAACCCTCGTCGAGGGTCTGCGCTACGAACTGCGGCGTCTGACGGACGCTGGAATCAAGGGCCGGCTCGCGCACGCCGATAAAATGAACGCGCTGACGCGGCCGGTTCAACAGGTCTGCTACCAGGTCGCGCGTGAGGCGCTCGCCAATGTGCTGCGTCATGCGGGCGCAAGCCGGGTCGAAATCGCGATCGAAAAACGCGGTGAAAGAGTGCGGCTCTCCATTCTCGATAACGGCAAGGGCATGGGCAACGCGACCGGTCGCGGCGGCCTCGGACTGAACGGGCTGAGTGAGCGGCTCGAACTGATGGGCGGGCGTCTGCGAGTCGAATCCAAAACGGGTGCGACGCGGCTCGTGGCCGAAATTCCGGAGCCGGCATGAGCAAGCCCGAGGAAGCCATCCGCGTGATGCTGGCCGACGATCATCGCGTGCTGATCGGCTCGCTTAAAGCGCTGCTCGAGCGTCACGGATGCGAAGTCGTGGGCGAAGGAACTACGGGCGAAGAGGCGCTGGCGGTCGCAGCGAAGATTCGTCCGCAGGTGATCGTGATGGACCTCGAAATGCCGGGAACCGGCGGACTCGCCGCGGCCCATCGGATGAAGCAGGCAGCGCCTGCCGCCAAGGTGTTGATACTAAGCGCGCACGACGACGAATCGGATGTGCTCGAAGCGCTCAACGAAGCTGGCGTGGCCGGCTACCTGGTCAAGAGCGACGCACCGGAGGAACTCCTGAGTGCCGTGCGCACGGTCGCGAGCGGCAAGCGCTATCTGAGTCCGTCGGTCGCCCCGATTCTGCTAAGCCGGCTGCGGAATCCGCGGCCGCGCGGCGCCGACGGCGCGATAACGTTGCGCGAGCGCGAGGTGCTGCGGCTGCTCAGCGAAGGCGCGACCAGCAAGGATATCGCACGCAAGCTCGGGATTAGCCCGAAGACCGCGCAGGCTCATCGCGAGAACCTCAAAGACAAGTTGAGTTTGCGCACGACCGCGGAAATGGTGCGCTACGCAATCCAGCACAAGATTGTCAAAATAGAATAGAGCGCCCTGCCGCAGCGGGCTCGCGGACGCCACGCCTGAGACAATTTTCGTTTGGCGCCCGACAGTGATAGTTAGGATTACAAATTTCGATCCGCGCGGAGCGGCTTACCGATCGCGGACCTTCACATCATCAGGAGATTGCGATGGCGGAAATCGGTCTGTTCGAGGCGATGTACACGGCGCGGGCGATTCGGCGCATCAAGACCGACCCGGTGCCGGACGAGATAATCACCAAGGTACTCGACGCCGCGATTCGCGCCCCGTCGGGCAGCAACGCCCAGGGATGGGTTTTCATCGTGGTCAAGGATGCCGAGAAGCGCAAACAACTGGGTGCGATCTATCAGAAGACCTCGGCGATCCTGGTCAAGCTCTACGAAGGCGCCAAGCCACCGCCGCACATGGACCCGGCGAAATACGAACGCTGGTGGCGCTCGGTGCTGTATCTATTCGATCACATGGGCGAGGCGCCGGTGTTGATCGTGCCATGCCTGAAGCAAACCATTTGGAATAACGTCGCCGGCCTACCCGATGACGTGAAGACGCGGATGGCGTCGGCGGGGCGGCTCGCGGGATCGAGCATCTACCCCGCCGTGCAGAACATCATCCTGGCTTGCCGCGCCTTCGGTCTCGGCACCGTGCTCACGACGATTCACGCGTTCTATGAGGACGAGGTACGGCAAATCCTGAATCTGCCACCCGACATCCAATCATACGCGCTGATGCCGGTCGGTTATCCAAAAGGCAAACACGGCCCGATCAGCCGCAAACCGGTCAGCGAGGTCGCCTGCCTCGACAGTTACGGCAAGCCGTGGAAGGGATGACGTAGGCGCATCGCGAATCGCCACCGCGGATGCGCAGGCGTAGTCGCGATGCAGTAAATATGGCGAGGGCGAACCTTGTTTTTCGGTTCGCCCTCGCCGCTTTTTTCAGATCGCGCTTGCGACCCCCGCTCAACCGAGATTGTTCTTCAAGAAGGCGACGGTCTTCGCCCACGCCTCTTTCGCATGCTCCGGATGATACGAGGGGCGCTCCTCGCACATGAAGCCATGGTCAGCGTCGCCGTAGAGGACAACCTCTGGCGACTTACCGGCCTTGGTCAGCGCGTCACGGAATTTGTCAACTTCGGTCACCGGAATGAACGCATCCTTGCCGCCGAAGAACGCGAGCACCGGACCCTTGAGGTTGGCGGCATCGTCAACCGGCGCCTTGCCGCCGGGCTGTCCCGCGCGCGTCATCCCGCCGCCGTAAAACGGCGCGGTCGCATGGACATCGCCGTTGCGCACGGCCGTCAGAAACGCGACGCGACCGCCCATGCAGAAGCCGGTCGTGCCGAACTTCGGCTTCGCCTCCTTGAGCGTCTTGACGTAATTGATCGCCGCGGTCATGTCGGCCGCTATCTGATCATCCTTCAAGCTGCCCATCAGCTTGATCGCGCCCGGCAGGTTGTCGTAGCCGACGACATTGTCGGGCTGGCGAAAGTACAGGTTCGGTGAGATCGCGACGAAGCCCTCGGCCGCGAAGCGGTCGGTGATTTTCTTGATGTTGCCGTTGAGGCCGAATGCTTCCATTACGACCACGATTGCGGGATAGGGACCGCCGCTGGCTGGACGCGCCAGGTGGCACGGCATGCGCTCCTCGCCGGTCTTCACCGTCAATTCCTGGGTGACGATCTCCATATTAACCTCCGGGTGTATTGACCCGCACGCTGGCAGGTGTTCGGGAAACTCTATCAGTGGGGCGGACCGGCCCGTCGGCTGACTGGGCCGCCGCGTCACGCGACCGCGGACACCCGCCCAGCGGGACGCCCGGGACACGCACGAACATTTCTTTCGCATACAATTCCGTCGCGCTCAAGCGCACACACTCGCGCCGGCGGCGAGGTCTGGCTAACATACCGAGCGCGACTGTTTCCCGATGCCGCCGCTCCGGCGACGCGAGCGTGATGGTTAAGCAATGATTCCGCTGCGCGATAGCGAGGCAACGCATCGGCTGGCGCCGGCCAACACAATTCTCATCCTCGCGAATATCGTGGTGTTCGCGCTCGAGATGAAGCTCGGGCGCCACGCCACCACGATGCTCGCGCGCTATGCGATGGTACCAGCCCAAGTTGCGCACATCCGGCTTGCCGCTCCGGGAGATGCGCTGGAAACGCTCGCGACGATATTCACCGCGACTTTTCTGCACGCCGGAGTTTTCCACATCGCGGGCAACATGCTTTACCTCTTCATCTTCGGGCCGGCGGTCGAGGAGCGCATGGGCACGCCGCGCTACCTGCTGTTCTACCTGGCCGCGGCGGCGGCGGCTGGCCTCGCGATGGTCGCGATGGGACCGGATTCGCCAGTGCCGGTAATCGGCGCGAGCGGTGCGATCGCGGGCGTACTCGGCGCATATTTCGTGATCTACCCGCGCGGACGGATCACGACGATTTTGCCGTTGGTGATTTTCTGGCCGATTGTCGAAATCCGCGCATACTTCTACCTGCTCTTCTGGTTCGTCGCGCAGCTTTACGCCGGAATCGCCTCGGGCGCATACGGTCCATTGATGGGCGGGGTGGCGTGGTGGGCCCATGTGGGCGGATTCCTGTTCGGCATCGCGGTCGGCCCGCTACTGGCGCGCGCCCGCCCCACCCCGTATCGCCGCGTGCGCCGCGCCTGATCTGTGGACTGTGTGCATAGATGAGGCGCGCGACTCGCCGGCGCACTTGCCGCGGCATATCCCGACACGGATACTGTTCTTGTCTCAAACGACGCGGGTTTCTTCTCGATCGACGGTACGATTCACGGTTTGGCGTACGGGCGGCGGGGGTTGCAGGTGGCGGCGGCAGCGGCGGACGATATTCTCAAGCGTGTTCCTCCACAGAATCTCGACGCCGAGCAATCGGTGCTCGGTGCGATTCTGCTCGACAACGACGCCATCAATCAGGCGCTCGAAGTCTTAAGCCCTGAGGATTTCTACCGCGAGACCCATCGCGAAATCTTCCGCGCGATGGTCGATCTGACCGAGCACAACAAGCCGGTTGACGCGATCACGCTGAGCGAGTTGCTGCGCACCAAGGGCGCGCTCGAAGCGACTGGCGGCGTAGGCTATATCGCCGAGCTCGCGGCCTGCGTGCCGACCGCCGCCAATGTCGCGCACTACGCGCGCATCGTACGCGAGAAGGCGGTGCTGCGCGCGCTGGCCTCGACCGCCACCGAGATTGCGTCAGGCGCCTTCGACGCGCCCACCAACGTCGAGGAGTTCCTCGACGCCGCCGAGCATCGCATCTTCGAAATTTCCGAGCGGCGCATCCGGCAGTCGTTCCCGGCGATGAGCGTGCTCACGCGCGACTCGCTCAAAATGATCGAGCGGCTCTACGAGAACAAGGAACTCGTCACCGGCGTGCCGACCGGTTTTATCGACCTCGATCGCATCACGGCGGGCTTGCAGCCGTCCGACCTGGTGATCATCGCGGCGCGCCCGAGCATGGGCAAAACCGCGCTCGCGCTGAACCTTTGCGCATACGCCGCGATGGACGCCGACCCGCGCGTCGGCGTTGCGTTCTTTTCGCTCGAAATGTCCAAGGAGCAGCTCGTCCTGCGCCTGCTCTGCTCGGAGGCTCGCGTTGACAGCTCGAAGGCGCGTGCGGGCTTTCTCAGCGAACGCGACTTTCCCAAACTGGCGCAGGCGGCCGCGCGGCTCTCCGAGGCGCCGATCTTTATCGATGACAGCTCGGACATGTCGCCAATCGTGTTGAAGGCTAAATGCCGCCGTCTGATGCGCGAGCGGGATTCCCACCTCGGACTCGTAATCGTCGATTACTTGCAGTTGATGCGTTCATCCCGGCCGGGCGAATCGCGCGAGAAGGAAATCGCCGAGGTATCGCGATCGCTCAAGGCGCTGGCCAAGGAACTGCGCGTGCCGGTGGTCGCCCTGTCGCAGTTGAATCGGCAGGTCGAGACCCGGCCCGAGCGCCGGCCGCTGCTCGCCGATCTCCGCGAATCGGGTGCGATCGAGCAGGACGCCGACGTCATCGCGTTCATCTACCGCGACGAGGTCTATCATCGCGACACCAAGGAGCCTGGCGTCGCCGAGATCATCGTGGCCAAGCAGCGTAACGGCCCGACCGACACCGCAAAGCTGACCTTCCTGAGCCAGTTCACACGCTTCGAGAACTATGCGGCGCAGGGCGGCTACTTCGAAGAAAGCGAAGGCTAGAAATTTTAGTGCGACCCGGATTTACCAGCGAGCCGATTCGGACGCTGGGGTCTAGTCGTGATCCTCGGTATCGGCGGGCGGTGAACCCGACTCTCGGTCCGCCGACTCATCACTTGAACCGTCGGCCGTTGATGCGATCGCAGTAACGGATTCGTTCGCGGCGATCGTCTCGTCGGGATGCGCCGGTTGCTCTGTACCGATGTCGTCGGCGGTAGCCTCAGCGTCCGCGTCAGTTTCACCGAATACGAACTCGGGCGAAGTTTGCGCGGCCTCCGCGCCGCCGGATGTGTCCATCGGATCCGCACCATCAGTGTTCGCGAAGACCGGTTCCTCGCGCGGTGTCTCGATCAGTCGCAGCTCCTCAAGGTCGGGCAGACCACTCAAGTCCTTGAGGCCGAACAGTTCGAGGAATTCGCGCGTAGTCGTGTACATGATCGGACGGCCGGGCGCCTCTTTGCGTCCCGCGATCTGGATCAGCCGCCGCTCGACCAGCGTTTCGAGCACTCCGCCACAATCGACGCCGCGCAACTGCTCAATTTCGGGCCGCGTGATCGGCTGGCGGTAGGCGACGATCGCGACCGTCTCGAGCAGCGGACGGCTGAGCCGCGGCGGCTTGGCCGCGAGCAGCTTGCGCACGTAGAGCGCATGTTCCTTAGGCGTGCGCAGTTGGTAGCCGTTGGCCACTTCCTCGAGCACGATGCCGCGACCGCCCGAGGCGTACGCCAACGCCATTTCGCCAAGGGCCTTTTTGACGTCGTCGCGCGCAACACTCTCGAGCACCGTGACCAGTTGCGCCAATGCCACCGGCTCCGCCGCCGCGAACAGCAGGCTTTCCAGGATTGCCTTCAGACGTTCTTCTTCCACCGCTTCCTGCACGGACCTATTTGCCGCGCTCTCCTGCTTCGCTGATTTCGTCCGCAGCGCCGCCGTCACTATCGGCGCTCTGAAGATTCTCGCCGTCGTCCGTGATCGCGAAATTCTGCTCCGGCGCGCCGAAGCGATCGCCGCGTCCGAGCAGAATCGGACCCTGCCGGTCCTCCTGCCATACGCGCACCGCGCGGCGCCGGATGAGTTCGAGCAGCGCCATGAAGGTCGCGATCATCAGCGGACGGTCGCCCAGATCTTCGAACAGCGTCGTGAACTCGACGCGCTCGCCCTCGCCCAGTGCGGCGAGAATCCGCGGAATGCATTGGGCCACCGGGATATCGCGCAGCTCGATACGCCGCGGGGTGCGATCGCCGAGCCGCTTCAGCACCGCGGCCATCGCGCTCACCAAGTCGAAGATCGACACCTCGAACGGCGACGACGGCGGCGGCTCTTCGGGCAGCGGCTCACCCGCCGCGGCGAAAACGTCGCGCCCGAGCAGCGCTCGCTCACCCAGCTTGGCCGCGGCCTCGCGATAACGCTGGTACTCGAGCAGCCGTTCGACCAGGTCGCGCTTGAGATCCTCGGCCTCCTCGGTATCGGCCAGTTCCGGATGCGGCAGCAGGGCGAATGATTTGATCAGGAGCAGCGTCGCCGCCATCACCAGGTACTCGCCCGCGATGTCGAGATTGAGCTGCTCCATCAGGTTCAATTGTTCGAGGTACTGCTCCGTGATGAGGCTGGTGGTGACGTCCTGCGGATCGAGCTCGGCCCGCTTGATCAAATGTAACAGCAGGTCGAGCGGGCCCTCATAGATGGGCAGGCGGAAACGCATTCCGCCGCCGTCGGCTGCAAATTTGAGCGGCGTCCCTTCGTCGCTCACAGCAGCACCCGTGCCATTGCGTTGATGATTGGATTGATCACCGCAGTCACCGTGTTGGTATACAGCAGCAGCAACAATATCAGAAATCCGAAGCGCTCCAGCCTGGCGAAGGGACGCGCGAGCTGCGGTGGCAGCAGTCCCGCGAGGACGCGGCCGCCGTCGAGGGGCAGCAGCGGAAGAAGATTGAAGACCGCCAATTCGAGATTGACGATGCACGACGCCAACGCCATCTGGCTCAACCATCCACGCGCGGTAAAGCCCGCGGACGGATCGAGCCCTGCAACCAACCGGCGAAAGGCGAAGGCACTGAGTATCGCGAGAGTCAAATTCGTCAACGGGCCGGCCGCGGCAACTGCGATCATGCCGGCGCGCGGCGGACGCAGCCGGCGAAAATCGACCGGCACCGGCTTCGCATAACCAAACACCGGCGCATGCGCGAAGAGCAATAGCGCGGGCAGAATAATCGTACCGAACGGATCGATATGCGCGAGCGGATTGAGGGTGAGGCGGCCCGCACGAGCCGCGGTATCGTCACCGAGCATCCGCGCGACCACGCCGTGCATCACTTCGTGCAGCATGATCGCGACGACGATCGGCACCGCCCACAGCAGCAATTCTTCGGCAAATCCATGCGCGCCTTCCATTCAGTCTTCCGTCTTTCGAGCTGCCGTCAGCTCGCGTGCGGATTCGCTTTGCGCGCCGGGGAGTGCGGCGCGTGTGGCCCGCGGATGGAACGTGCGATGTACCTTGCGTAAATGGCCGCGCGAAAGATGCGTGTAAATCTGCGTGGTCGAGATGTCGCTATGGCCGAGCATCTCCTGCACCGCGCGCAAATCGGCGCCACCCTCCAGCAGATGGGTCGCAAAGCAATGGCGCAGCGTATGCGGGCTAATCCATGCGAGCCGCGGATCGCTCGCGGCCCATCCCTTGAGCGCCTTGAAAAATCCCTGCCGCGTCATCGCTCGGCCCAGCCGGGTGATAAACACCGCCGCATTCGGCCGCATGGCGGGAGCGTCCGCGCGGCGGCGCCCGCGCCCATTGGCCGACGTTTGTTCCAACGCCGCCTTTTGCCGCCCGACGAGATACGACTTCAGTGCGCGCAGCGCCGCACCGCCGACTGGCACGATGCGCTCCTTGTCTCCCTTACCAATCACGATCACCACGCGCGCCTCGAGATTCACCTGGTTGAGCTTGAGCCCGACCAGCTCCGACACGCGCAGCCCGCATCCGTAGGCCAGCTCAAGCATCGCGCGATCGCGTTTGCCGCGCAGGGTGCCGGTGTCGATCGCCTCAATCAGTGCGGCCGTATCGGCGAGCCCGAGGGTGCGCGGCAGCGGTCGTGGATGTGGCCTCAGCCTGAGCGCGCTAGCCGGATCGCGATCGATAATCTTGCGCTCGAGCATTTCCCGGATGAGCCCGCGCACCGCCGCCAGCCGGCGCCGCTGGCTGGTGACGCTATATTCGCGCGTCGCGAGGCCTTCGAGGTAAGCGGTGATAGCCGCGACGTCCAAGGCCCGCGGCTCGACGCCACGGTCGCGGCAGAAGTTCTGAAAGTCGCGCAGGTCACCGCCGTAGGCTTCGAGCGAGTTGCGGCTAAGGCCGCGCTCGACCGCCTGGCGATTCAGGTGCAGCTCGATCAGTTCGTCCCAATCGATTTTGCCCGCGTTCTCCACATCATCCACCATCACCGTTCCCTTCGGGCACCCGCGCTGCCTGGCGAATCCCCGCAGACTCAGCCGGTACTCGCAGCAACCGCACTCGGATCCGCTTCCAGCCGTTCGACCAGCGCCGCCCTGATCGAGCGCATGCGCTCGAGGTCGGTGACTTTGTTGCCCTCGCGATCGCTGATGTAAAACACGTCGAGCGCCTGGTCCGCATTGGTCGAGATGCGCGCGACGTGAATCTTCATCCCCAGCTCGAACAGCGTATTCGTAATCGCAAACAGCAGCCCCACCCGGTCCTGCGTGAAGACGTCGATCACGGTGAACTCTTCGGAACTGCGATTGTCGACCGTGACTTCGGTCTCGACGCGCCGCACAAATTTGCGCGCGCCAAAGCGCGCCTGATGCGATTGCGCAACCAGCGCCGCGATATCCTGCTCACCTGACAGCACCCGCTCGAGGTCGCGCTCGACCCGCGGCCAGCGATCCTCGTCCATCGCGATCGCGCCGGCTCCACCCATATGCGACACGCGAAATACATCGAGCGCGATGCCGTCGTCGCGCGTGGTAATCCGCGCCGACAGGATGTTGAGATTATTCGCCGTCAGCGCGCCCGCAATCTTCGAGAACAGTCCCGGTTGGTCGTGCGTCACCACCACGAACTCGCTGAACTCGAGCTCGGGAAAATGTCGATGGCGGCAGACCAGAGGGCGCTCCTCGATCGCGCGCATCATGTCGAAATGCAGTTTGATGTCGCCTTCGGGCACGGTCAGGAAATAGCGATCCGGCATGAGCTTGAGAAACTCACTGATCGACTGTTCCGGCGCCTTGGCCGCCGTCAACTCGGCCTGCACCGCGGCCTTGACCACCGCCAGCCGCCGCGCCGGATCGGCCGCCTCGCGCCCGCCATGCTCGAGCATCTTGAGCGATCGCATATAGAGCTCGCTCAACAGCATGTCGCGCCAGTTGTTGTAAACCTTGGGCGCGACCGCGCGCATGTCCGCGAAGGTCAGCAGGTAAAGCGCCTTCAATCGATCGATCGAACCCGCCTCGCGTGCGAATTCTTCGACGGTATTCGGATTATCGACGTCGCCCTTCTGCGCCACCTGCGACATCTTCAAATGTTCGCGCACCAGAAAGACCACCAGGTCCACTTCCTCGGCATCGAGTCCCATCCGCTCGCACACCGCGACCGTTAGTTGCGCGCCGAGCTCGTGATGGTCATGGCCGTGGCCCTTGCCGATATCGTGCAGCACCAGCGCCAGAAAAACGATCGGCAGCGAAGTGTATTCGCGCGCGACTTCGGTCAACAGGGCGTTGGTGGCTTTGAATTCGCCCGCGCGCAGCCGCTCCAACTCGCGCACCGCGGCCAGCGAATGCCGGTCAACCGTATAGATATGGTAGAGGTCGTGCAGCACACGCGCGTAGAGCTTACCGAACTCCGGGATCAGCGCGCCGAGCACGCCGGCGCGATGCATGGCCTCGAGCGTTTCCGCAACGCGCTCGCGCCCGCTCAGGATTCCCATCAATGCCATTCCGGTTTGCGGATCGCGGCGCATCGCCTCGTCGATCAAGCCGACGTTATCGCGCACGAGCTGGTAGGCGCTGCCCGAAAGCTCAACCCCGTGGGTCTGGCAGTCCGCGAAAATCGTTATCAGGTTGAGCGGCGCCCGCTTGAAGAAGTCATTGCTCGCGATCCCCAACACCTTGCCCTGGATCAACACTCCCGGCCGAATCTGGCGCCCGGCGCTGCGGCGCAGGAAACGCGCCGGCTCGGTGTCCTCGGTCACGCGCGCGGTCAGCCCCTCGGAAAATCGCAGAATCGTACTCGCCTGCTGATAGTAGGTCCGCATCAGGTTGGCGCTCGCCGCGGCTCCCTCGGTCGCGGTGAAGCCGATCATCGGCGCGATTTGCTCCTGGTATTCGAAGGTGAGCTGATCGAAATGCCGCCGGCTGAGGAAGTGCAGCGAGTTGCGCACGCGGAAGAGAAAATCCTCCGCCGCATTCACCTCGTTCAGTTCCGGCTGGGTGATTACCGCCTTCTGCACCAGCTCATCCAGCGAATGAACCTTGTACTTCACCTTCGCCAGCCACAGCGCCGTATGCAAATCGCGCAGGCCGCCCTCACCCTCCTTCACTTGCGGTTCCAGCAGATAGATCGATTCGCCATACTGCTTGTGCCGCTTGCGGCTCTCCTCCAGCTTGGCCTTGAAGAAACTCTGCTGGTTGCGATTGAGCACGTCATCGATCAGGGCTTTGTCGAACTGCGCGTACAGCTTTTCGTCGCCGGCGAGGAAACGTGCGTCGAGAATAGCGGTCTTTTCCTTCAGATCCTCCGCCGCCATCTTGATGCATTCGGCGGTATTGCGCACCGAGTAGCCGACCGTCAGCCCCGCGTCCCACAGCGCGTGCAGGATGATCTCGGTGACAATTTCGGCATAGGGCCCCGGCTTGTAGTCGTGCAGAAATAACAGGTCGATGTCCGAATAGGGATTGAGTTCCTGGCGCCCGTAACCGCCGCGCGCCGCGATCGCCAGCCGTTGATTCAGCCGCGAGAAGCGCTGCCCATGCTCCGCGTCGGCATAATGGTAGAGCGCGCGCATCAATTCGTCGACCGCCGCCGTCAGCGCCCGCACGATTTCAATTCCCGTAGCGCCCGCGCGATGACGCTCGAAGAGCGCCGTGCGCACGGCATCGAGATGCCCCCGCGCGACCACGCCCGGCGTTCGCGTGCGCTCGAACTCCACCGTTAGCCCGGCCTCGTCGCGGATCGGCGGCGCCGGTGTCGTCGCGACCACCGGCCGATGTGCTTCAGGCGTCTCGTTCACAGGTTGCCTACCGCCGCGTCGGCGTTGAAGTAATGCATGACGGCGCGCGCGATTCCGTCAGCCAGCGCCTGCTGATACCGCGGCGATTGCAACAGGCGAGCCTCGTCCGGATTCGACAGAAAGCCGCACTCCACCAGCACCGACGGCATCAGCGCGCCAACGAGCACGTAAAATGGACCCTGCTTTGCCCCCAACTCGTTCAATCGAATCCCCATTGAGGCGTCGATATCGGCAACCGTCTCTGCCTCGATCATCCGCGCCAGAGAAGCCGATTCGTTCGCCTTATCCTGCTGGCGCAAGTCGGTCAGGATGTAGTTTAAGTTGGGCTCGCCCGGCGCGCCATAGCCACCTGCGACATCGTTTTCCATGTGCGCCAGCCGAATCGTCGCGCGGTCGGTCGTATTATTCAGATAGTAGGTCTCAATCCCGGCGGTGTTCGAATCGGGACTCGCATTGAGATGAATCGACACGAAGAGATCGGCGCGATTGCGGTTGGCCATTTGCGTGCGCTCGGCCAGCGTCAGGAAGATATCGCGGTCGCGCGTCAGCCGCGCGTCGATTCCGCTCGCCGCCAACGCGTCACGCAGGCGCGTCGCGATTTGCAGCGTGAGATCCTTTTCGGCGACATCGCCGGCCGCCTCGGTCCCCGGGTCATGCCCGCCGTGACCGGCGTCGATCACGACGAACTGATGACCGGACGCGGGCGCGGGCAGCGTGCTCGGCCCGGCGCGCGAGGCCATTCGCATCGGCGCGCCGGCGCTATACTCGCGAGTCGTGCGTTCCGCGCCTGAATCGGCCGCTTGAATTGGCGTGAGCGTCGTCGTGCGCGATCGACCGCCGGCCGTCGCCACGGCTAAGCTTGTGCTCGTCGATGGGAAAACCCGCGATTGCGCCGCCATCGACGGCCGCGGCGGCGCGTTTCGACGACGCTCCATCCGCATCAGAATCGGCGCTCCGAGGTTGCGCACTTCACCCGCGGGCGCCACGCGCAGAATCAGTTCGTGCGGCAACTGCCCAACTACATAATCGGTACGACCCTTGACCTCGACCACGATTCGCCCGGTGACGCCGCCAGCGTAAATCGCGCGCACCGCCACGACCGGCGCGACCTCCTGCCCCATCAGCGGACGCGGCGCAAGCTGCACGCGGACGTTATCGAGATCGATCCAGAGTTCCTGTCCGTGAATGCTTAGATGCCATCCAAGTCCGTGCCCACGTAGAGCAAAATGGAGTTCGACCGCGCTGCCCTGACTTTCGATCGACGCCCCGGTGAGCGTCGCGGCATGCGTCTCCGCAGGCCTCGCAATCGCTACCGCCACTGTCATTGCGAGCAGTGCGAGCGTCGGCAGCGCCGCTCTCCTCACCTCGCCCTGCCCGCATCGCTTGAGCGGCCTGCCGATGCTGCCAGCGATCGCCACGACGCTCTCCACCTACTCGTCATCCTGTCCGTTTTGACCGCGCAGGCGCGCTACCATCCGCGCCAGTGCGTTGAGTGCCTCGACCGGCGTCATCCGCTCGACCTCGGCCGCGCGCAACTCCTCGAGCACGCGACTCTCGGCCGGCGCGAAAAGACTCATCTGCGCCACGGTGCGGCCGCTCCCGGCGCTGTGCGCCAGCCGCGCCTGCCCGGCGTCATCGAACTCACCCTGTTCGAGATTCCTCAGGATTTCGCGCGCGCGGGCGATGATTCCGGCCGGCAATCCCGCCAGCCGCGCCACTTCGATACCGTAACTGCGGCTCGCCGGCCCCTCTATCACGCGGCGCAAGAAAAGTACCTCACCGCTCCACTCGCGCACCGCCATGCTGAGATTCTTGACCCGCGTCCGTTCGCGTGCAAGGTCGGTCAGTTCGTGAAAGTGTGTCGCGAAAAGCACCTTGCCGCGCGTCGTGTCGTGCAGATACTCGGCGACCGCCCACGCGATTGCGAGGCCGTCGAACGTGCTGGTGCCGCGTCCGACCTCGTCGAGCAGCAGCAGGCTCCGCTCCGTCAGCCCTTCGAGCAGGCGTGCGGTCTCGCGCATCTCGACCATGAAAGTCGATTCGCCGCGCCGCAGATCGTCGCGCGCGCCGATCCGCGTCAACACGCGATCGGTCAACCCGAGACTCGCCGAGGTCGCCGGCACGAAACTTCCCATCTGCGCCATGATCGCGATCAGCGCCACCTGCCGCAGGTAGGTCGATTTGCCCGCCATGTTGGGGCCGGTGATCAGCAGCAGTTGGCGCTCCGCCGGATCGGCGTCGAGATCGTTCGGCACGAATTCGCCCGGCTTCATCCCGGATTCGAGCACCGGATGGCGGCCATCGCGAATCCTGATCGCAAAGCCTGAGTTCAGTTCCGGACGCACGTAACCGCGTCCGCGCGCGACCGCCGCCAGCGATCGCAGCGTGTCGAATTCGCCCACCGCGGCCGCGGTTTCGAGAATCTCCCCGGTATGCGCGGCAAGATCGCGCAGCAGCCGCGTAAAGAGTTGCAGTTCGAGTTCCTTGAGCCCCGACTCCGCACTCAGAATCTTGCGCTCCAGCTCTTTCAGTGCGGGCGTCGTGAAGCGCTCGGCCCCGACCAGCGTCTGCTTGCGCTCGTAATCGGCGGGCGCGCGATCCGTATGAGTCCTGGTTATTTCGATGTAATAGCCGAAGACCTGGTTGTAGCGAACCTTCAGCGACGGTATCCGCGTGCGCTCGCGCTCCGCCGCCTCCAGCCGCGCGATTACGCCGCGCGCGTCCAGCGCGAGCCCGCGCATCTCATCGACCTCGGCATTGAAGCCGGCGCGGATGGTATTACCGTCGCGTGGATTTACCGGCGGCTCGTCGCTAATCGTCGCGTCGATTTGCGCCGCCACTTCGGGGAAGGGACGCAACCGCTGCGCGATTTCGCGGATCAATCCGCTGCCGCGCGATGCGAGCGAATTGCGCAGCGTCGCCACCGCCGCGAGCGCCTGCCCCAGCCGCAGCGCATCGCGCGGGCTCGCGCGCAAGCTCCCGATGCGGCCCGCCAGCCGCTCGAGATCGCCGATACGCCGCAGCGCCTCCGCCACCTCACCGCCGAGGTCCGCATCGAACAGTTCCTCGACCGCGTCATGGCGCGCGCGAATCGCCCCAAGATCGAGCAGCGGATAGACGATCCAGTTTGCCAGCGTCCGCGCACCGACCGGAGTCAGCGTCTCGTCAAGAATCGAGAGCAGAGATCCGATGCGCGTGCCGTCGCTCGATGCGATCAATTCCAGATGTCGGCGGCTGACCTCGTCGACCAGCATGAACTCGGCGGCGCGGTAAAGACGCGGCGGCCGCAGATGGGCGAGGTCGTGCCCGAAGTTCTCCTCGACGTAACCGAGCGCCGCGCCCGCGACCGCCACCACTGCGCCCGCAAACCCGCCATCGGGCAGCGGCGCCGCCTGCAAGCCGAAGCGCTTCACCAGCAGCGCCTGCGCGCGATCCGCGTCGAAGGCGTTGCCATCGAGTTCGGTCAGCGGACAGCGCAGGTCGGCCGCAATCGTTTTCAGCGTATCGCTGCCGCTGGGAATCACCATTTCGCGCGGCGCTATCCGCGCGATCTCCTCGCGCAAGCCGGCCGCGCCGCCGATTCGCGTCGCGATAAACTCTCCCGTCGAGACGTCGATCGCCGCCAGCGCGAAGGCTTCGCCATCGGGCGCCGCAGCCAGCAGAAAATTCTTCTCGCCGGCGACCAGCACCATTTCCTCGCCGACCGTGCCGGGTGTGATTACGCGCACGACCTGCCGCGGCATCAGACCGCGCGCGCCGCCGCGCTTGTCGCCGGGGGCCGTCAATTCAAACGCGTCGCTCTTGTGAAACGCACCGCCCTTGACGCTCGATCCCGCCGCCGGCAACTCCGGCGCCGACTGTTCGCAGATGGCGACCTTCAATCCCGCCTTGAGCAGCTTCGCGATGTACGGTTCCGCCGAATGGTACGGCACGCCGCACAGCGGCACCCCGTCCTTCGATCGCGAAGTCAGTTGGATGTCAAGGATGCGAGCGCCGACTTCGGCGTCCTCGAAGAACATTTCGTAAAAGTCGCCGAGGCGAAAGAACAGTATCGCGTCGGGAACCTTCTGCTTGACGTTGAGGTACTGGGTGATGAGCGGTGATTGCTTGATCGCCACGTTGCGCGCCCAAGAATAGCCAGTGGCCGTCGTCACCGCAAAACGTAGGCAGTGACCACGTCATGAATTCCCGATCGCGTTGATCGGCGGCAGCTAAAACCGAACGCACTCGAAAGGAATATTGTTGGCGGTCTGCAACTTTAGCGATTACAATCGGATCGCAGGATGAATCCAATCTCGATTGGACGCGAATGGGCGTCCGCATGGGCGCTGATGGCGTCTTATCCGCTGGATTGCTTAACCATTCTGCAGGCCCGGATTTCGCGCAGGTCTCGCCAGGCGCATGACGCGGTGCTTCTAATCCACGGCAACGGCGGCGACCGCTCCAACCTGCTCGCGATGTCGGTGCTGTTGCGACTAAGCGGCTTCGACAATATCGGATTCTTCGCGTACTCCGCGCGTCACGCGGTAGAAGTCTCCGCCGCGCAGTTGGCAGAAATGGCGGCGCAAGCCGACGGCGGCGCGGGTGTCCATTTCATCGGTCACAGCCTCGGCGGAACCGTGGCGCGATTGGCCGCTGCGCGCTCGGATAAAGGCCGAACCCGATCATCGGTAACGCTCGGCGCACCCTGGTGGGCGTCCCAGCACAGCCCCGATGAAGTCGCGATCTTTGGCAGGGACGATCCGATTGTAGCGCCGCCGCGCGGGGGTACTTTTCCCGACGGGATGTTCAAGCGCCTGATCGTGCTCCGCAACACCGGCCATCTCGGCGTTCTCCATCACGACGAGGCACTCCGCATAACCCTGAGCGAACTGACGGCGAATCGGACCGCACCGCGATGAAGACATCGTCGAGTCAGCCAAAACCCCGGAACGGTTCGGCCCCGCGGCGACGGCGGCGTTAGAGTCGATGAACGCCAGTGCCGTCATTCTCGCCGGGGGCCGCAGTTCACGGATGGGCCTGCCAAAGGCGGCGTTACCGTTCGGGCCATCGACGATACTCGAGCGCCTGATCGATACGCTGAGCGGTGCATTTGCCGAAATAATCGTGGTCGCGGCGCCGTTGCGCGACGAACCCTTCTCGATTGATCGCACGCTCCAGGAACGAGCCGATCGAGCGGACCTGAGCGATCCGGCTCATCTGATCATCGAGCGCGACGACGCCGCCTTCGAGGGTCCGGTCCGTGCCTTGCGACGCGGACTGGCGCGAGCGAGCAGCGAAATCGTTTTCGCATGTTCCTGCGATCTGCCGCTGCTTCGCTCGGAAGTGGCGGCGGCGCTCTGCGCGATGCTGGGCGAGAGCGATGACGCGCTGATTCCGCAGATCGGGGGTATGCCGCAACCTCTATGCGCGGCCTATCGGCGTGTACGAGCGGCCGCAGTGCTGGCTGCGATGGAAACGGCCGGCGAAAAGCGTCTGAGGTTAATCGCCGAGCGGCTGAATGTTCGCACGATCGATGAACCCGCATTGCGGGCGATCGACCCGGATTTGCGCAGCTTCCTCAACGTCAACACGGCCGAGGATTATGCGCGCGCGCTCCGGCTCGCCTGCGCATCGTAATCCCAAATTCTGTGAAAGCTTCGCAAGCGCGCTGAAACAAGCCCACGGTTAGCGCCCGGTCCAGCGCAGCATGGGACGCCGCGCTGCCGTCACTTCATCGATTCGGCGCAGCTTCAGCGAATGCGGTGCGGCCTTCACCATCGAAGGATCCTCCAGCGCCTCGCCGTAAATCCGCTCCATGGTGTCGACGAAGTTATCGAGCGTTTCGAGGCTCTCGGTCTCGGTCGGTTCGATCATCAGCGCGCCGTGTACGACCAGCGGAAAATAGATGGTCGGTGGATGGATGCCAAAGTCGAGCAGGCGCTTGGCGATATCCAGCGTGCTCACGCCGGTGCGCGTATCGAGATCGTGGGTCAGCACGCATTCATGCATGGTCGGCTCGGGCGTGGCGCTGGGAAAATGGGCCTCCAGGCGCTTGCGCACATAGGCCGCGTTCAAAATTGCGTGGCGGCTCGCCTGCGCAAGTCCATCGCCGCCCATCGCCAGGATGTAGGTATAGGCGCGCACCAACATGCCGAAATTCCCATGAAACGATCGTAGCCGGCCGATTGAATCGGGGCGATCGCGATCGAAGTCCCATTGCTCGCCGCGTTTGACGATGCGCGGATGGGGCAGGAACGGCTCGAAATGGCGCTTGACCGCGATCGGACCGGCGCCGGGACCGCCACCGCCGTGCGGAGTCGAGAAAGTCTTGTGCAGGTTGAGGTGCACGATGTCGGCGCCGATGTCGCCCGGTTTGGCGACGCCGAGCAGCGCGTTCATGTTGGCGCCGTCGAGATAGAGCATCGCGCCGCGTTCGTGCAGCGCCGCCGCAATCTCCTGGATTTCCGGCTCGAACATCCCGAGCGTGTTTGGATTCGTAACCATCAGGGCCGCGACGTCATCGCTGAGCAGACGGCGGATCTCTGCCGCTTCGAGGTAGCCGCGCGGGCCCGAGCGCGCCACCACGACGTCGAAACCGGCGAGCGTGCAACTGGCGGGATTGGTGCCGTGGGCGGTGTCGGGGATGATCACCTTGCGACGGACCTTGCCGCGTTTCTCCTCCCATGCGCGAATCATCAGCAACCCGGCGAGTTCGCCCTGCGCGCCGGCGGCGGGCGCCAGCGACACGGCGTCCATCCCGGTAATTTCGGCCAGCGCCGCTTCCATCCGCGCGATCAATTCCAGCGCACCTTGCGCCAGACGTGACGGCGTATGCGGATGCAGGTTGGCGAAGCCGGACAGCGCCGCCATTTCGTCGTTGAGCACGGGATTGTACTTCATCGTGCAGGAGCCGAGCGGATAGAACTGCAGCGCCTGCCCGAAATTTAATTGTGAAAGCCGCAGAAAATGACGCAGCACCTGCGGCTCGCTGAGTTCTGGGAAACCCTCGATGTCGGTGCGGCACAACTCGCTGCCTAGAAGCTCGACTGCATGCTTCACACTCGCCGCCCCGCCCCTTGCATCTACGCCCCGGCGCCCCGGCGATGTCTCCTCGAAGATTAGTGGTACGCCGCCCTCGACCATCGCAGGTGCGAGGTGTGTCTCCACCGCCGAAGCCTGATCGACGATCGCCGCTTTCACTCGCTTGCCACCCGCGACTCTGTCCGCGCCCGCCATTACCGGCCTCCCGCGATCGCGCCGCACAACCGCTCGATCTCCGCGGGCGTATTCATCTCGGTCACCGAAATCAAAAGCGCGCCGCCCAGCTCCGGATAGTCACTTGAGAGCGAAAGTCCAGCGAGGATTCCGTGCCGCTCCGCCGCCGCGAGTGCCGCTTCCGGCCCGTCGATCGCGACCACGAATTCGTTGAAGCATTGCCCGCTGAAGCGGCGTCGAATCCCGGCCGCCGCGAGCGCCTCGCGCGCCGCGTGTGCGAGTTCGACGTTGCGCGCCGCCAGTTCACGCAGCCCTTGCCGCCCCATCAGGGAAAGGTATGCCGTCGCGGCGAGCGCGCACAACGAATGATTGGTGCAGATGTTCGAGGTCGCGCGTTCGCGCCGGATGTGCTGCTCGCGCGTTGCCAGCGTCAAACAGAATGCGCGACGCCCTTCGCTGTCGCGAGTCTGCCCGACCAGCCGCCCCGGCATCTGACGGACGTGCGCCCCCCGTCCCGCGAGAAATCCCAGCCCCGGTCCACCGTATTGCAACGGCATCCCGAAGCTCTGCCCTTCGCCGACGGCGATATCGATGCCGAGCGCGCCGGGCGGCTTGAGCAGCGCGAGCGCCAGCGGCTCAGCCGTAACCGATATCGCGAGACCGCCGGCTCGATGCGTCAATTCCGCGATTTGCGCGAGCGCTTCGATCACGCCGAACGCGTTGGGATAGCCGATGACCGCGCAGAGCAATTCATCGGTGGCGAAGCCTTCGACCGCGCCATGATCGACCGCCCCGGTGGTTAGATCGAAGGGCAGTTCGACCAACTCCAGAGTGCCAAGCGCGCTCAGGTAGGTGCGGATTGTCGCGCGATAGTCCGGCCACAGCGCGCGCGAAATCGCGACGACGTGGCGCTTGGGCAGCACCCGATGCGCCATCAGGATCGCCTCGGCCGCCGCCGACGCACCGTCGTACATGCTCGCGTTGGCAACGTCGAGACCGGTGAGCTGCGTGATCAAGGTCTGAAACTCGAAAATTGCCTGGGTGGTGCCCTGGCTAACTTCGGGCTGGTAGGGCGTGTAGCTGGTCGCGAACTCGGCGCGGGCAGTGATCGCGCGCACCGCTGCCGGCACATAATGGCGGTAGTAGCCCCCGCCGAGAAAGCTGGTGAACCCGGTTGCGCCGGGATTGCATGATGCGAGTTGAGCGAGTTCGGAGGCAACCTCGGCTTCGGCGCGGCCGTGCTCCAACTTGATCACCGCTGCGGCGCGCAAGTTTTCCGGCACATGCGCGATCAGATCGTCGAGTTGTGCAACGCCGACGGTCTTGAGCATCACGTCGAGGTCGGCCTCGGTATGTGGAATGAATCTCATCTAATTGTTTAACTTCCTCGCGCGATCCTGTGTTTCCGTTTTCGGATGATTGCCCTCGCCGCGCCCGCCCTGGCCGCGTCAGCCGGCGACGCGTTCGCGCCGATAAAACGGCAGCGGCATCACGGTGGCCGCAACCTTTCGATTGCGAATGGCGACTTCGACGCGGTCCCCGTCGTGCAGGTTGGCGCTAGTCGCGACATACGCCATCGCCAACGGCCGCTCGAAGCTGGGCGCATAGGTGCCGCTGGTAATCACGCCAACCTCGGACTCGTCACGATATATTTTGTAGCCCTTGCGCGCGATACTTTTGCCGTCATCCGTGCGGATACCCGCCAGCCGCCGCTTGGTTCCACCGTCACGCTGCGCAGCCAATGCCTGCTCGCCGACGAAACCGTGGCCAAACTTCACAAAGCTCTTCAAGTTGGCCTCCAGCGGAGAAGTCGCGCGATCGAGTTCGTGCCCGTAGAGCGGGAGTCCGGCTTCCATCCGCAACGTGTCGCGCGCGCCGAGGCCGCACGGCAGGACGCCGTCGGACGCACCCGCCGTCAGCGCCGCTTCGAAAATGCGCTCGCCGTCGGCGGCCGGGCAGAAAATCTCGAAGCCGTCCTCCCCGGTATAGCCGGTGCGCGCGACCAGCGCCCCGACGCCGGCGACCTCGCCCAACGCGGTGCGGAAGCGCGCGATCGAAGTGAGCGCAAGCGCGGTGATGCGTGAGAGGATCGCGACCGCTTGCGGCCCCTGGATCGCGATCAGCGCGGTCCCGTCGCTGCGATTCGTCAGCGCCGCGCCGTCGCGATTGAGGCCGCTGAGCCACTCCCAATCGACTGCGATATTCGACGCGTTGACGCAGAGCATGTAACGCTCGGCTGCGAGCCGATAGACGATGAGGTCGTCAATCGTGCCGCCGTCCTCCGCGCACATAATCGTGTACTGCGCCTGCCCATCGACCATCCGCGCGGCTGAATTAGTCAGCGCCCGTTCGAGCAGGGCGAGTGCGCGCGGGCCCTCCAGATGGAACTCGCCCATGTGGCTCAAGTCGAACAGGCCGGCCGCTCGTCGTACCGCGAGATGCTCCGGGATGATGCCGCGATAGCTCAGCGGCATGTCGTACCCGCCGAACTCCGTCATGCGGGCGCCGAGTTTGCGATGCAGCGATGCGAGGGGGGTGCGCTTGACCGGTACCATCAGCCCGTCTAATTTTACCAGAGCTTCCCGATGTCAACGAACTAAATCTCGCACCTTCCGCAATTATTTTTACGTTCACGCCGATCCCAACCCGTTCATCTAATATTCGGCAGCTATTGCCGCCGGACAGGTTTGCCCGCCAAAGGGTGTAAAGACTTCCGCCGAAGAGAATTCAAGATGTCGGGCAAACTCATGGACGGCCGCGAGGTCAGCCGATTTCTCAAGCCGCACCTGCTGGCGCATGCGCGTGAGCTGGCCGATCGCCATCGGCTGGTGCCGGCACTGGCGGCAATCCTGGTCGGTGACGACGCCGCCTCGACACAGTACGTGCGCAACAAGCGCAAGTTGGCCGAGGATCTGGGATTTCGCAGCGAAACCATCACGGTCGCGGCCGCCGAGGCGACCACCGACCGCCTGCTCGAAACGATCGGGCGACTCAACGCCAATCCCGCCATCACCGGCATTCTGCTGCAATTGCCGGTCCCCGATGGCATCGAGACGTTTCGTCTTTTCGACGCGATCGATCCGCACAAAGACGTTGATGCGGTCGGGGCGGCGAGCCTCACCGGATTCTATCGCGGCGAATGGGGCCGCTTCATTCCGTGCACTCCGCGCGGCGTCCTGACCCTGCTCGATTATTACAAGGTGCCGGTGGACGGCCGGCGCACCGCTGTAATCGGTCGCAGCGATATCGCCGGCAAGCCGATGGCGTTAATCCTGGGCGGCCGCTTGCGCAACGCGACCGTCACCTGGTGCCATCGCCATACGCACGACTTGGCGGACATTTGCCGCGAATCGGACATCGTGGTGTCGTGCGCCGGAGTGGCGCCACCCGACCGCACCTATCTGATCGCTGCTGACATGATTAAACCCGGCGCGTGCGTCATCGACGTCGGCTTCCGGCGGATCGGACCGGGGCGGTTTGCCGGTGACGTAGACTTCGACGGGGTCAAAGAGGTCGCCGGATGGATCACGCCGAATCCCGGCGGCACCGGACCGATGACGGTGGTGGCGTTGATGCAAAACCTCATCGATGCCGCCCGCTATCGCCTTGGACTCGCGCGTGCCCTCTATCCAATATAGGCCCAAAGTATTCATCCCAAATCGGTCCACCGGGTGACTCCGGGGGTTGCGCCGAGGCCGAGCTGAAGCCCTTACAATCAAGACAGAGGAGCTTTCTCTAACAAATAATACGAACTCGACGGCTTCGTCAGCCGCTTCCTTCACAACCACACCGCGCTCGAACTTCAGAACTGGCTGCAAGTGCAGGGGTTGAGCCTCGTGATTCTGCCGGTGCGCGTCGGACAGGCGCAGGCGCGCGCCGCGAGTATCAAGGCGACGAGCGCTCCGGCCCCAACCGTGGCCTTGCTCAAATAGCTGCGCCACCACCGCGTGATTGACAGCACCCGCCGTTCAAGATCAATTGGAAGCCGTGGCGAGCGCGGCGGCGAATGGACGGGCGGCGGCGATATCAGGTGCGCATGATGCGCCTGCGCTGAGACCACCGCTCAAATGGGCCGGCGGCAAGCGTTGGTTGGTGCCGCGACTGCGCGAACTTTACGAACCTTATCGCGACCGGCGTCTGGTCGAGCCGCTCTGCGGCGGACTCGCCGTCGCGCTCGGATTACACCCACGCCGCGCGCTGCTCAACGACATCAGCCCGCACGCCTGCAATTTCTATCGCAGGCTGAGCGCGGGCTTCTGCATCGATCTCGCGATGCGCAACGACGAGCGCCTCTACTACCGCTATCGCGCCCACTTCAATCGGCTCGTCGCCGATGGCGCGACGGAGAGCGCGGAGGCGGCCGCACTCTTCTACTTCCTCAATCGCACCGGTTACAACGGCTTGTGCCGCTTCAACAGCCGCGGCGAGTTCAACGTGCCGTTCGGCCGCTATGCGACCATCAACTACACCAGCGACTTCACTGACTATCGCGAAGCGTTCGCGGGCTGGACTTTCTCCAACCAGGACTTTGCCCGCGTGCGACTCACCGCGAGTGATTTCATCTACGCCGACCCGCCCTATGATGTGGTGTTCACGCGCTATGCGAAGGAGGATTTCGGCTGGGACGATCAGGTCCGGCTGGCCGAATTTCTCGCGCGCCATCGCGGACCGGTGGTGGTCTCGAATCAGGCGACCGATCGCGTCATCGGCCTTTACGAGCGCCTCGGCTTCTCGCTGAATTATCTCGCGGCGCCGCGCCGCATCAGTTGCAAGGAGCGCAAATCCGCGCTCGAGATCCTCGCCACCCACAACCTGTGACTAGATTGCGTCGGTATCCGCGGGCTCGTCGATCACCCGGTTTTCGATTGCTCCCACCCGCTCGATCTCGATCCGCACGACGTCGCCGGCCTTGAGCCAGCGCTGCGGCTTCATCGCGAACGCCACGCCCGCCGGCGTCCCGGTCGAAACGATCGTTCCCGGCATCAGCGTGCAGACGGTCGAGAGCGTCTCGACCTGCGCATAACAATCGAAGACCAGGTGCTTCGTATTCGAATGTTGCCGCAGCTCGCCGTTAACCCAGGTCTTCAGGTCGAGAGTATGCGGATCGCCGACCTCGTCGGGCGTCACGATCCACGGACCGATCGGCCCATGCGTGTCGAACGACTTCCCGAGCGTCATCGTCTGCGCCTTGAATTGCCAATCGCGCACGCTCACGTCGTTCACCACGACGTAGCCCGCGATCACCTCGTGAGCGCGATCGCGCGGCACGTGGCGGCAACGCCGGCCGATCACGAAACCGAGTTCGCCCTCGTAATCCAGCGACGACGAAACCCGTGGCAGATGGATCGGATCATAGGGTCCGGTCACGCAGCTCGACTGCTTGTTGAAGAACAGCGGGAACTTCGGCCGCTCCATCTTCGACTCTGCGATATGGTCGGCATAGTTGAGCCCGATCGCGAGAAACTCCGGCGGATGCATCACCGGCGCCTCGAGCTTGACCTTCGCCAGCTCGATCCGGTGCGAGCCCTGCGCGGCCTTGCGCGCGCGCTCGAGCGCCGCCGGTCCGGCGGCGAGAAACGCCGCCATTTCGCGCGGCAACTCGGGCGCTTCGGCCGCCAGGTCGATAATCGTCTCGCCGGCCGCGACGCCGATCCGCGTGACACCGCCGTGCGTAAAGGTCCCGAGTTTCATCGATTTTCCTCCGTAACCGCGTTGTGCAGAGCTTTCCCTAGTCGGAGCCGAGCCGCACCAAGGCGTCGCACCCTACTCGCCCAGTCGCACCAGCGCGTCGCGATTGAACCCTTTCTCCGGATCGTACTTGGTCAGTTGGGCCATGGTCTCGCCCGCATGATAGCGCCGCGCGATATCGTCCGGGTCGAAGTCCACGCCAATCGGATTCTTGGCAAACGCATCGGTCTTGAAAAAGTCGTGCATCGCCTGCGCGTTGTCGTAGTTATCGATTTGCAACTCGACCTTGTTGCCGTCCGGATCGCGATAGTACATCGAGGTCGTGATGCCATGATTAATCGTCACGACCGGCGTAATCCCTGCGGCCTTGAGCCGCTCATACGTCGCCACCAGATCGCCGATGCTCGCGTAGGTGTATGCGAGATGATCGAGCCCCGCCGCGTGCGCCTGACGCTCGACGATTCCCGGAAATGCTGCGATCGCGATCCGATGATGCTCGTCGTCGTAAGTCATGAAGGCGAGAAACTGATTTTCGTACATGACCTTCGCGCCCAGCACCGTGCGGTACCAGTCGATCATTTCCTTGAAGCGCGTGGTGCGCAGAACCGCGTGCGCGAATTTCGCCGGAGTAATCGGTTTCGCTTCGCCCTTCGCCATTTTCGGTTGTGCCGCCATCGAGGTTCCTCCTCTGCGATTGTGCGAGGCCCTTGGCGAGCCCGCTGGTCTGGCCCGACGATAGCAATTCGCCTTGCGACACCGCCAGTGCAATTGCTACAGCACCAACCAGGGTCCGCGGCACAGAGTTCGTCACGATGTGCGCCGCGACCGGCGTATCCGCACGAAGTCTCAGGCTGGAGGTCCGTTGATGGCAGCGCAAGCTCCCAAGCACGTTCTCGATGGCGTCAAGGCGCTCGACTTCACTCAATTCGTGGCGGGACCCACCGTCACCAAGCTGATGGCGGAGATGGGCGCGGAAGTAATCAAAGTCGAGATTGCGCCCGACGGCGACCGTTGCCGCACGGTCTCCTTCATGAAGAACAATCGCAGCGGCTACTTCGTCCAGCAAAATCGCGGCAAGCTGAGCCTGTGCCTCGACGTGCGCCGACCCGAGGCCCGGGAAATCCTGAACGGGCTGATATCCAAAGTCGATGTAATGGTCGAAAATTTCGCCCCGGGCGCCATCGCACGCATGGGCTTCGATTACGCCGCGGTCAAAGAAATCAATCCGAAAATCATCATGTGCTCGGTCTCGACCTTCGGCCAGACCGGCCCGCTCTCGCAGGATCCCGGCTACGATTTCGTGGGACAGGCGTACGCCGGCGTCACCTCGTTGAGCGGCGAGCCGGACGGACCGCCCTACCCTCCGATGCTCGCGATCGGCGACGTCTCAACTGGTGTGCACGCACTCGCGGCGATCGCCTGCGCGCTCTTTTATCGCGACCGTACTGGCGAGGGCCAGTACCTGGATATTTCCCTGCTCGACGCGTACTTCCACTACCATGATTGGGGCGTGCAAACGATCAGCGCGAGCGGCGGCGCCAAAAAAGCGCTCCGCACCGGGCAGCATTATTCATCGCTCTGTCCTGCCGGCATGTTCAAGGGAAAGGGAACCTACATCTTCATCTTCGCGTGGCTCGATCACCATTGGGTCAAGTTCTGCGAAATCATGGGGCGGCCGGAGCTCGGGCACGATCCGCGCTTCATCGACAACAACACTCGCCTCAGCCATCTCAAGGAAATCATTCCGATCATCGAGGAATGGCTCGCGCGGATGCCCAGCGACGATGCCTCGGTTGAGGCGTTGCGCGCGGCGCGAATCCCGTCGGCGCCGGTGCTGACGCTCGAACAGGCGATGGACCATCCGCATCTGCGCGAGCGGCAAACCGTGCGCAAGGTTCACGACCGCCTGCTCGGCGATTTCGAGGTGCCGGGATTTCCGCTGCGCTTCTCAGCCTTCCCCAAGCTGCTCGATCTGGAGGCGCCGCTGCTCGGCGAACACAACGGCCGCATCCTCTCGAGTTATCTTGGCTACGCGCCGGGTGATATCAGCCGGTTGGAGCGCGAGGGCGTCCTGCAAAGCCAGCCGCGCTGAACCGCGCATCGCCGGTGCGCGCGCGGGCGTCAGGGACAACCAGCCAGCCGCATCAGCTCACGCACGCCATCAGGCGTCGCGACCTCGGGCTCCCAGCGCAATGCCGCCCGCGTCTCAGTCAAGTCGGCAAGGGTATCGCGCGCATCGCCGGGCCGGCGCTCGACGTGCACAACCGGTCCACCGATGATCTCCGCAATCTCGTTGACGCTTAAGTTTTCGCCGCGCCCGACGTTGAGCGCGCGTCCGTCGCCGACCGCCGCGTCCATCGCCGCGAGATTCGCCCGCACCGCATCGCGTACGTGCGTGAAGTCGCGCCGCTGGCTGCCATCACCGTGAATTATCAGAGGCCGGCCCGCGATCTTCTCGCGGATGAACACGCCGATCACGGTGACGTATGCGCCCACGGTCGCCATCCGCGGGCCGTAGATATTGAAGTAGCGCAGCGTCAACGTGCTCATGCCGAACAGGCGATGAAACATGCGGGTGTATTGCTCGCCCGCGAGCTTTTGCAGCGCGTAGGGATTGAGCGGATTGGGCGTCATCGATTCGCGCAGCGGCAGCTTCGGCTGGTCGCCATAGACCGACGACGAGCCCGAGTAGATGAAGCGGCGCACGCCGGCGTCGCGCGCCGCGATCAATGCGTTGAGCGTGCCCACGACGTTGGTGAGGTGAGTCTCGACCGGATGCTCGATCGAGAATATCACGCGCGGCAACGCCGCCAGGTGAAAGACGCAATCGACGCCCGCAAAGGCCGGCCGGATTGAATCGGGCACCCGGACGTCGCCCACCACGATCTCGGCCGCCGGATTCACGTTCTCGCGCGGCCCCGCGACGAAATTATCGAGCACGCGAACCCGCAGGCCCTGGGCGATCAGCGCGTCCGTCAGATGCGATCCGATAAAGCCCGCGCCGCCCGTGACCAGCGCCAGGCGCGGCTTATTGCCGGTTGCCGAAGCTGACATCGTGCGAAATGTTACAGGGCGCGATTCGAAAGCGCGATACGCACCGCCGGGCCGGAGTTAGTTCTCGCTGATCCGATGATCGAGCAACGCGAGCGTGGCGCACCGTCGGCATGGAATGCCGTGCTCAGAAAGAGAGGCCGAAACCGCCGCCGCCGAAGCTGAATCCGCTGCCGCCGCCGCCAAAGCCCATCCCGGGAGGGCCGAAGCCGGGCGGTCCCATCATCTGCTGCTGTCGCTGCATCTCGACCGCATGGCGATCGCGTTCGGCAATCTGATTTTCAAGCTTGATATTTTCGTAGCGCTGATAGGCTGCTTCGTCGCCGTGGAACAGGCATTTGCAGAATTCGGGATCGGCCACCCAATAATGCTTCACGCCGTTTTTATCGTCGTAATAGTTGAGCGTGTGCGGCGGCAGCGTCCCCAGTTTGGCGGCCTGGTCGGGCGTCGCCGCCGGCAGTTCGCTGAAGCCGGCCGCTTCGAGCATCGGTTCGAGTTCCTGCGCCTGCTGCTGCGGCGTTTTGGCTTCGGCAAAGGGATTCAACGACCCGACGTTGGTCGAAGCGCACGCCGCAAACGCGAATAGCCATGCCGCGACGGCGAACCGCCACGGGAACGTCGCACCCCGACCCTTGGCAGTCTGACCCCATTGCATGAATTGCGCTCTCATTGGACGGCTGGCGCTCGCCGATTTTGGCGTGACTACCTTGCCCTTGTTTTCAGGCTGCCACTTCCCTCAAATGTCCGCAACTCACAATCTGCTTCGACCGCCCAATGGTCTGATTTTTTTCTCGGCCTGCGCTCAGGGGCACGGGGGCGACCAGGAACGCGGACTCCAGGGCGGTTCGACCAGTTTATAGAAGAGACGACGAGTCGTTGGCCGCAGCGGACGAGGGTTTCTCTCGAGATAGTTGGATTCCTCGTCCCTGTGCGCCGAACGATCGCACGCGATTTGCGGTCCGACATGAAACTAGTTTCTTTTTACTTCATCTCGACTACCCGAGCATCGCGAGCGCCAATCACTATTGGGCGCATCTTACCAAAGGGAAGTCTGAAACCTCACTGAGGTTTCAGAAAAAACCATAATTTTGAGCTCTTGAACCACCTTCCCCCGGTCCAGTCCTCCGCTAGACCGCGGTATAGCCTCCGTCAACGACGTATTCGGCGCCGGTCACGAACGAGGCCTCGTCGGTCGCGAGAAATAGCACGACGTAGCCGACCTCTTCAGGACGAGCCGCGCGTTTCATCGGCGCCAGCGCTGCGATCGCGTCGAGCTCCTTGTCCGCGAAGATATCCACCATCGGGGTTTTGATCACGCCCGGATGCACCGAGTTGACGCGGATATTGTCCGGCGCGAATTCCACCGCCGCCGTCTTCGTGAGAATTCGCACCGCGCCCTTGCTGGCATGGTACGCGGCCGAACCGCCCGAGCCGATTATTCCGTAGATCGACGATATATTGATGATCGAGCCGCGGCCGCGTTTCTTCATGGCCGGAGCCGCGATCTTGGTCCCCAGCCACACACCCTTCTGATTCACGTTGATGATCGCGTCCCATTCCTCTTCGCTGGTCTCGCTGATGCCCTTGGTGTTGAGGATGCCGGCGTTGTTGACCAGGATGTCGAGTCCCCCGAATTCGCGCTCGCAGGCGTCCACCGCCGCGCGCCAGTCGGCCGCGCGCGTCACGTCGAGATGCAGTGGCAGGGTCACTTTCGCGCCCGCCTTTTTATTGATTTCGTCGGAGAGCTTGTGCGCTTCGCCGTCCAGCACGTCGCCGATTACAACCCGCGCACCTTCATTGACGAACAGCTGGGCTTCGGCGGCGCCCTGACCGCGCGCACCCCCTGAAATCAGTGCCACTTTTCCTTTGAGACGATCCATCGACGTGAACCTCCGCCGCGCTCGAGCGCGTGCTCTACTGTCGAACTATGTACCAGCTTCCATGCCGATGTGGCGAGTCCGCCGCGCGGAATCCAGTTGTTGGGGAACACAAATTTTTAGTTTCTTTCTGAAACCTCAGGGAGGTTTCAGACTTCCCATTTGTAAAGATGCGGGCTACGCCCTGCGAAAACTCATCTAATAAAGCTAAATGACGGCGCGGCTTAGCGACTAATCCGAGCAACGCGAGCGTTATTCCATAATGGGAAGTTTGAAACCTCGCTGAGGTTTCAATGAGATAAAGGTTCTGCGTTCCTTGACGACGCTCCGGTTCGCTGCGTTGACTCCGCGGACGCCGGCGCGCTCGCATCATCGAGCAACTGCCGAATGCGCTCGCCGATCAATGTACCGGCCACGCGATGGCCCTCGTCGTTCCAATGGCCCAGCCCGAGCCCGGTGTTGGGAAAGCCGTGCAGATAGACCTGATGGGCCTCGGCATATTCCTGCATCGGCTTGGGCAGGTTAAGCGTGGCGAAACCCTGCGCTTGACCGAGATCGCGAAGATGGTCGTCCGCGTAGAAAAGATTGCTGGAGCGGACCATCCGCATATATTTCGCGCGAAATTGCGGGTTGGGATCGTCCTGAATTCCGGTCGCAAGTGTAGCGACCAGGAAGAGCGCACCGTGGGCCTTCACTTCCTGATTCATCAGCGCAATCTGTTCGTCGGTCACGCTCCAGGCTTCGCGCCACACCTCGTTGATCGGCGGTCCGTACATCAGATCGCTCAATCCCAGCTCGACCCCGTGCGGCAGCGCTTTGACCGCGCCCGCCTTCGGTTTGGCGAAAGCGCCGTGAATGAGATGACTCAACTGGCTGCGGCCGCTGCCTATCAGATTCAACACCTGCGAATGACGCGATTCGAAGCGCAGCATGCAGTGCGTGCGAAACGACGACGAATCTTCGAACGGACCGCCCAGCACGAGCTTGCCATCGCGATGGACGAAGAACGGCCGGCATTTGTCACCCTCGAGCACGACCGAGTTGTTGCGCACGTCATTGCCGTTGAAAAAGGCCAACACCACGACATCGGGCGAATAGCGCCACACCCAATGGCGCAGCGTGAGAAATTCCTGCGTAGTGCCGTAACCGTCGCAGCCGAAGTTAATCACCTCGACTCGTGAGATGAGCCGCTGCGGCCGTCCGTTGCCGCCAATCACGAACGGACATTGCCCCTGCAGATCGCGTTGCGCCACTGCGCAAAATGTATCTTCGAGGGCGACGTGCTGCGCCTCCGTGAACGAATCGCCGAGCACCGCAATCCTGAGCGTACCGGGCGGTTTCGTGAACGCATAATCCGGGCCGCGAAAGCCGTCGTGATTAACTTGAATGTAGGCCCGTCCTTCGTGCGTTTGCCATCCCGATGCACCGGGTTTCAGTTTCCAGCCGACGTACGGGTCGTAAGTGTAGAATTCCGCCGGTGCGAGGTTGAAGACGCGAACCACGACCTCGGCGATTGCGAACGCGACCAGCACTCCCGCCAGAATCAGCCCGAGCCGCTGCGCCAACGTTTTCAGCATCGGGCGACCCAGCCACCGCGACCAGTGGTATTGGACACGCGGGGCGTTCGCTCCCCTTTTATGTTCGGTACGTTGTTCAACCGCGGCAGCATAATGCCCAATCTAAAAGAGCGTGTAGATGAAAGGCGCGACGGCCGAGAATTGCGCGAGCGCGATCAGCAGACTCAGCAGCACCAGCGTACCGATCAATGGCACCAGCCAGTACTTCTTGCGCTCGCGCGCGAAGCCCCAAAGGTCCTTGAGCAATTCGAACATTAATATGGATGCTCCATGTCTTTGTCAGCGCGCTGCCGCGACGGCACGCGATAGCTGGCGCTGCCCGGATCGAGTTTGCGCGCCATCCGGTCGCGCCCGCATAGACGCATCACCAGTCCCACCGGCACAATGGAAATTGCGAACAGCAGCGTCAGGATCACGCGCGTATTCACCCATCCGAGCGCGAGCCCGAGCCGGGTCCAGCCGCGATGAAGGTAGCTGAGCGCGGCGGGCCAAATCAAAGCGAACAGCCAGAGCACCCCGGCCACGATCCACGGCCAGAGCGGACTGCCGCGATGACGCAGCAGCGGCCATACCCCGAAAAATGCCGCGAACAGCGCGCCCAGAACCAGGCCGAAGCTGCGCAGCTCCTTCGCGCTCGCGCCGACGCTTGCCTCGCGATGCTCCGGCATCAATCGAGCTCGAACTGCTGACGCCACGATTCATCGCGCGGTCGTTCGGGCTGGAAGCTCTTCGCCAGCAGATAATTTCCCACTACCAGGTAGTCCATCTCCGTGCGCATGAAACAGCGGTAGGCATCCTCGGGCGTGCACACGATCGGTTCGCCGCGCACGTTGAACGACGTGTTCACGATGACGCCGCAGCCGGTGAGCGCCTCGAAGCGGCGGATCATTTCGTGGTAGCGCGGATTGGTCTCGCGATGCACCGTCTGAATCCGCGCCGAGTAGTCCACGTGGGTCACCGCCGGGATACTCGAGCGCGGCACCTTGAGCTGATCGATCCCGAACAGCCGCTCCTGCGCGGGCGTCATCGGCGTGCGCAATTCCTCGCGCACCGGCGCCACCAGCGCCATGTAAGGGCTCGGCCGGTCGAGCTCGAAGTAGTCGGCGACCCGTTCGCCCAGAACCGACGGCGCAAACGGCCTGAACGATTCGCGATATTTGATCTTGAGGTTCATCGCCGACTGCATCCGCGTATCGCGCGCGTCGCCGATAATCGAGCGCGCCCCGAGCGCGCGCGGCCCGAACTCCATGCGCCCGTCGAACCATCCGACCACGGCGCCATGGCTCAACGCCTCGGCCACCCGATCGAACAACCGGTCATCGTCGAAATGTTCATACGCGGCGCCGGCCACATTCAGCGCGTGGAGGATTTCATCGTCATCGAAACTCGGGCCGAGGAAAGCCCCGCGCATCTGGTCGGCGCCGTTCACGACGCGCGCGCCGTCGCGATAGAGATGCCATCCGGCCAGCGCCGCGCCCAGCGCGCCGCCTGCGTCACCCGCGGCGGGCTGCACCCAGATGTCGCGAAAAATCCCTGCGCGCAGGATTTTCCCGTTGGCGACGCAGTTGAGCGCGACACCGCCGGCCAGGCACAGGTACTCGGCGCCGAGCTCCTTGCGCGCGGTCCGCGCCAGCCGCAGCACGACCTCCTCCGTTACCGCCTGGATCGAACTGGCGAGGTCCATCTCGCGCTGCGTCAGCGGCGACTCGGGCTCGCGCGGCGGCGCTCCGAACAGCTCATCGAACTTGCCGCTCGTCATCGTCAGCCCGGTCGCATAGTTGAAGTAATCGCTATTGAGCCGAAAGGTGCCGTCGGGCTTCAGGTCAACCAGGTGCTTCAGGATCAGATCGGCATATTTCGGCCTGCCGTACGGCGCCAGCCCCATGAGCTTGTACTCGCCCGAATTGACCTTGAAGCCGGTGTAGTAGGTGAAGGCCGAATAGAGCAGCCCGAGCGAATGGGGAAAATCGATCTCCCATTGCGCCGTGAGCCGATTACCCTCGCCGAGCCAGAGCGAGGTCGTCGCCCACTCACCCACTCCGTCGAGGCAGAGCACCGCCGCGCGTTCGAATGGGCTCGGGAAAAACGCCGAAGCCGCATGCGCCTGATGATGTTCGGTGAAAAGCAAAGGCGGCAATTCGGCGGCCTTGCATCCACCGACCGCGGCGAGTTCGCGCTTGAGCAGCGATTTGAGGTTGAGCTTTTCCTTGAGCCACAACGGCATCGAGGTCAGAAACGACTTCAATCCCTTCGGCGCGAAACCCAGATATGTCTCGAGCATGCGCTCGAACTTGATCCAGGGCTTGTCGTAAAAGACCACATCGTCGATTTCGGCCAGCCGCACCCCGGCCTCACGCAGGCAATAGGCGACCGCATCGCGGGGGAAGCCGGGGTCATGCTTCTTGCGCGAGAAGCGCTCCTCCTGGGCCGCCGCGACGATCTTGCCGTCATCGACCAGCGCCGCGGCACTGTCGTGGTAATAGGCGGAAATTCCGAGAATCTTCATCGAACGTGGCGAATTTTATAGCACAAATCTGCCTGACGCTCGCGACACCGGGCCATTCATCGCGCCACGCCTCGCGATTTCCCAGCGCATGAGCATCCTCATTCGAACGATAATGCTAGAGCGCATTGCGCTGACGCCGGTTCGTCATTAAATTGAAACAGTAACCGTTACGACGAACGCTATGATCGATCGTGCCGTTCACGATGGGTCGCACAATTGGGGGCGAACCGGGTTCGACGGAGTCACGAAGGTTTTGGTCGCACGCCGGGGTGCTGTTGGCCCGTAAAACAAACAGTACTGCGAAATTTACCCGCAGATAATAACGGTTACGCTCTGGCGGCCTAAGGGCCGCTAGCGTCTCGCCACTGTTCGCCCATGGCAGTGGGTCGGGGCGTCATTTAGTGGGCTAGGGTGCCGTAGTCTACCGGTTGGACGGTGGCCCGAAATTTCAATCGGCTGGCTGCGCGACAGCCTGTCCGTTGGCGGTCGCGCGGCGAGCTCAAGTTTGCGGACTAAGCGTGTAGTGGCCATTTCCGGAGGGTCTTCGGACGGGGGTTCAATTCCCCCCGCCTCCACCATCTTTAAGGCCCTTTTTTCGTGCCAATCCACAAATCATTCAATCTAGGGCGCGATTGACAAAAAAATACTCCGACCGATATCATCCGTGCCGTCTTAAAAGAAACCGAGAATGCTCAAGTCGATAGTTAGCATGTATCCTTTCCTGCCGGCCCGTGACGAGGAGAAGTGGTCCCTCGCTGCTGCCTATCGGACGGAGTCGGGAACGATACCAGGCCGCTATTTTCGGCATGGCCTTTGCCCGGGGTTATCAATCCCGCTCGACCAACAGCTTGGGCCACCACTTCGGCCAATAAACAGAAACTGGAGAAAGTCATGACCGACAGGACCAAGTCGCACTACGAAGTTATTGTGATCGGCGCCGGGGTGGCCGGAATCTATCAGATCAAACTTTTGGCCGACCTCGGGGTGGACGCCACCGTGCTCGACGCCGCCGGCGACTTGGGCGGGACCTGGTACTGGAACCGTTATCCCGGAGCCCGGTTCGACTCAGAAAGCTACACTTACGGCTTCTCGTTTTCCAAGGAATTGCTGAATGAATGGCACTGGAAGGAGCGATTCTCAAGTCAGCCTGAAAACCTGCGCTACCTGAACTTCGTCGCCGACAAGTTCGATCTGCGCAAATACATGCAGTTTAATTGCAAGGTCGAGGCGGCGCACTTCGATGAGGCGAACGACCTGTGGCGGCTGAAGATCGCCGACGGTCGCGAGCTCACCAGCCGGTTCATTATTATGGCAGTCGGCCTCCTTTCAATACCCACTCCGCCGCGGCTCAAGGGTATGGAGAAATTCAAGGGCCGCTCGTTCCACACGTTCTACTGGCCGCACGAACCGGTCGATCTGGCTGGCAAAAAGGTCGCCGTTATCGGTACCGGCGCCACAGGCATTCAGGTAATTGCGGAGATCGCCGACAAGGTCGGCGATCTGACCGTATTTCAGCGCCGACCTAATTGGTCCGCTCCACTGAACAACGGACCCATCTCCGACGCGGAAATGGCCGACATCCGGGCGCGCTATGACGAGATCTTCGCGAAGTGTGCTCGCACGCCGGGTGGCTTCGAGCATGAGCCGGACCGGCGCGGCTTCTATGAAGTCTCCCGCGAGGAGCGGTTGGCGCTGTGGGACCGGCTCTATGGCACCCCCGGTTTTGCCGTCTGGCTGCGCAACTTCCGCGAGATATTCACTGACGAGAAAGCGAACGCCGAGTTCTCCGAGTACATCGCCGACCGCATTCGCCGGCGCGTGAAGGATCCGGCCGTCGCGGAGAAGCTGATCCCCCGCGATCACGGCTTCGGTGTGCAGCGGGTGCCGATGGAGACGCACTATTTCGAAGTTTACAACCGCGACAACGTGCACCTCGTGGACATCACCGAGACCCCGATCATGGAGGTGACCGAAACCGGGTTGCGCACCACCGAGCGTGACTACGACTTCGACATCATCGTGTACGCCACGGGCTTTGACGCCATAACCGGCGCTTTCGACCACATCGACATTCAAGGCGTCGGTGGCGTCAAGCTACGTGACAAGTGGAGTGACGGTCCATCGACGTTCCTCGGCATGTTCGTTCAGGGATTCCCGAATTTTTTGATGCCGGCCGGGCCACAGAGCGGCTCTGCATCGACGAACTATCCGCGTGGCATCGAAACCGGCGTCGGCTGGTGCACGAAGTTCCTCAAGTATATGTGGGACCACGGCTACACTCGTGCCGAACCGACGCTCGCGGCCGAGGAACGCTGGACCGCCCACGTGAAAAAGATGTACTCGACGATGCTGATGCGGAAGGCCAAGTCCTGGTTCACCGGGTACAACTCGAACGTCCCCGGCCACGAGCACGGCAAGACTCGGTACTTCGTTTACAACGGTGGCTCCCCGAAATACGTGAACCAGATCAACGAAATCGCAGAAAAGAACTACGAGGGAATCGTCTTCGGCTCAGGTCCTCTGCTGGGCCACGGTCAGGGCAATGAGACGGAAGGCGTCGGAGAGAAAATCGCTCATTGAAGCATCCAGAGGGGCAGGTGGCGCCGGATTCTAATCGGAGACGTAAAGCAGGAATCCGAGTTTAATCCACCAAAGGCGCGACCCCAGACAATGCCCGAATTACAAGCGAGGTTCGTCAGTTGGATATGAACATTGACCAGGCGCTTACCGATCCAGCCTTCTTTGTCACCAGCGATCCGCATCCAATCTGGAAACGCTTGCGCCAGGAAGACCCTATCCATTGGACGCAGGGATCGGTCAGCCCATTTTGGTCGGTTACCCGCTACGACGATATCGTCACAGTGTTCGGCGAACCCAACCTGTTCAGCTCGATGCGGGGTCTCATCGTCCCGTCAAGCCCCGAGATGGAGCAGTTGACGCCGGCAGTGATGGGTGCGGGCGAGATGATGATCATGACCGACCCGCCACTGCACGGCGCGATGCGGCGAGCGTTCAACCGATTGTTTCTGCCGCATCCGGTCAGCAAATACGAAAGCCAGGGTCATCTGCTGGTCGCGGAAATCCTCGACGAGGCCATGAAGGACGGGCGCTGCGATTTCGTCGTGGATGTAGCAGCGCGGCTGCCGATGGCTTTCATCTGCGAGATCATGGGGATTCCGCGAAAAGATTGGGCCGACGTGTTCAAATGGGGCAATATGTCGATCGGCTTCGAGGATGCAGAGTACCAGACCGAATCGGCATCGCCCAGGGAAACCCGCCGGGAGGGGGTGATGAATCTCGGCACGTACTGCGCGAAACTCGCGCTACGACGGCGTGGCGGTGACGGCGAGGACCTGCTGAGCGTGCTTGGTAACGCCGAAGTCAACGGACAGAAGTTGAGTGAGACGCAGCTATTTCATAACGGCTGGTTGTATATCATCGGCGGTCTCGAAACGACGCGCAACGCGATCTCGGGCGGTTTGCTCGCGCTAATCGAGCATCCGGAGGAACGCACGCGATTACTGAACAAACCTGCGCTTATGCCAACGGCGATCGAAGAGATCCTGCGCTGGACGAGTCCGATTACGCATATCGCGCGCGTCGCCACGAGGGATACCGAACTGGCGGGCACGAAAATCAAGGAAGGCGATCGAGTTGCGCTGTGGATCCCGTCAGCGAATCGCGATGAGAGCGTCTTCAACGATCCTTACCGGTTCGATATCGCGCGCCATCCAAACGAACACATCGCGTTCGGCAAGGGCGAGCATTTCTGCGCCGGCGTTCATCTTGCGCGTCTGGAATTGCGCCTGATGCTGGCGGATCTGCTCAGCCGGATCGAGCATATTGAGTTGGCAGGCAATGTCGAGCGGCTCAAATCGAATTTAATTGCGGGGATCAAGCACATGCCGGTGCGCTTCATCCAAACCCGCTCCGCCGCCTGATCGAGCGGTCGAAGTTATCGCACCCGGCGTTCGGGAGCCGGGTGCCGCCGTCGCAGCCCGGCGTCCGCCTGACCTAACGCTGGGTGACACGGCAGATCTTCCGGGACGTTAACCGCCCGTGGGCGGTTCAATTCCCACGCCCCCACCATTCCAAGTGCCTGATTTTGTTGGATTTCCAACCGATCCTTTCGGCTTGCTCGACCTTACCCGCCGAACCGTCGAGGGCGAAGCTTCGTTAGCTCGATTGCTTCGTCGGGCATCGCAAAAAGGGGCACGTCCGATTTCGGTCGGACGTGCCCCAGGTTGGAGCGGATCGGGTCAGACTGCTACGGATGGAGTCCGAGCAGTTCATACCCTCCGAGAGGAGGATTGGTCGGATCGGTCCGCAGGTTCATCGGATTCGCCGTGCCGATATACAGCGTGCTCTTGGTCGGAACCATCGTGCGAAAGCCGTAGTTGAGATAATTCCCGAGACCGTAGAGGCTCTCCGGCGTCGCTGCACCGCCATTGGGCCCGAAGCTCCATAGATCCGCGCCGTAGGTCAACGCTATGGGATTCAACACCTGAATTACCTGCACGACGATCTGCGAGACGTCCAGCGGATTTATCAGCGGCACAAGGGCGTTGAGCATATCGACCGCGATGTAGCTCCAGTCGAAGGTGCCGAAGTAGAGGTGGTAATTGAAGAAGGCCGCCGACCATGCGTAAGTGTTGAACGGATTTCCAAATCCCGCCGGACCGAACTCGGGCTCCACGCCCATCTTGTTCGGCACGGTCTGCCAGCCATGGACCGGGCTATAAACCTCCATCAGGGAATCGCCGTACAGAAGCTCCGTATTGGCAACGTTGCGGGTACCCGCCGTGCAGCATCGGAAAATTGCAAGCGGGCGGGTCGTGTTGATGATCGTGGTAGCGACATCAAGGGCCGACGGCGTACCTTCCGGTGGATAGGCCCTCAGATGCGCGAGCGCACCGGTGAGCGGCACCTGCATGGTTCCCCAGTAAACCTGCTCACGGTACACCCCGATCGCACCGCCGATGACCGTCTGCGCGGTTACCGGATCGGCTTCGTAGTCATCGACGCGCCAGAGTTCATTCCATTTATTTGCGCTCGATGCGGCCAATCCGCCGAGACCTATATTTGGGCTTACCCACAATCCGCTCAGCAGATGGTTGGGCGAGTTGATTCCGCCCCACGTCGTCGCGTAAACCTTACTCGAAGTCGCGGCCAGATAGGCGGGCTCGTTGTCGATATTTCCGACGACGACGAAGGTGAACGGATTGTTAACAGTACCCGTCCAGCGCAGAACGCTACCGGTCCCCGCAGGCCTGTTCTGGACGCCGGCATACAGGAACTTGGGATCGACCTGCGAAGGTATGTACACATTCGTCCAGCTTCGGATATCCGAGTACTGGGTAAGCGTAGTCGAGCCCAGATACTTGCCCGTCGAGTTCTGGAAGGCAAAGAGGTTAATTCCCGGTGCAAGTGTTCCGAACGGCGCGAGCGCCGGCCCGGCGAGAATCACGAGATCGTGAATCGAACCCGCCGACCTGATGCCGAGGGTCTGATTGATCAGCGGATCATCCGGCGTGCGATCGGTCACTGTTCCGGTGGTCTCGTTGTACGACAGGATCTTCGGAGGCCTCCAGTCGCCCAGTGCAGGTGGAACCGTCGGATGGCTGACTAGAAAGTTGCTTGAAGCGAACTCGCACACGAATGAGTCGGTCTCGAAGGGCACGAGCGACAATTCAGCCGTGCTCAGTATCCCTGAAATCACCGTGCATAATGTGTTGGCGACGGTTCCATACCAGATGTTTTGGCCGGCACTAGTCATGCCCCAGATGTAGCCACCGTTGACCTTGGGAACCCCCATCGCGCATGGCGGCGTCGCCGGGTAAACGTTGTTTGGGCTGCCAATCGAGACGAAGCACTCATCGTCCGGGGCCTTGTTCAGCAAACTCACCTTAAGCGAGGCCGCCATTGGCGCAGCCATAGCAGCAGACACTGCCGCTGCATCGGATGCCCACGCTTTCGGCGCGAGCATCGCTAACATCGCTATCGCTAACGGGATGAAGAAGATTGCACTGGACGCTGTCCATTGCTCGGTTTGAGAACCTCTTGCTCTCGGTCGATTCGTGCTCATCTTTGTATCGCTCCTATGTATCGAAGTTCGCGATCGGACAACATTCGGAACTGTAGAGAGCAAGGGTTGGGCCTAAATTGCATTCCAGCAGTCACGAGGATTACATGGCGATATCCGCCCAAGCCGCAAGATCAAAGATGCTTGAAGAGAAGGCGGCGACTGTATCTGATCGCGCCTCGATCATCGATTCTGTCGCCTTTTGCACCACCTCAAGAATCGCTGTGATAGCCTAATCCTGGAATTTCAGCCGCTTAGCGACCTCCGCAACGTGGCGTAGATGCTCTTTCCGCTTTTGCTGAAGGATGATTTCCCCCTCCTGCAGTTCCATCGCTTCCTCTTCCAACTTCCGATTCGCCTCGGAGACCGCGAACTTGATCGCCTCCAGAAACTGTTCAACTTCGTCGATAGTTGTCCCCTCCAGAACAATCCGGTCCGCCCCAACGTTGGCGACTTCTGGCCGATGTTTGGCCGAGATTTGTGGTCCGCTATGCCACGCACTCAGGAAATATCGGGCCCACTCCCCAGGAACGCGAGCCGATAGCTGAAGGGGCACGTCATATACCGTCCTGCCATTGCCGTCGATTTGGGGTTCGCTAACCTCGTTTACGATCACGCCTAAGACTCTAATCGCTTTGCCGTTCTTTGCTTCCAAGTCCCTATCCTCCGTCGGAAGGACACCTGCGCTATCCGTGCCTACCTTAAGCAATAACATCAGAAGATCAAATGCCGAGTCCGTTCTCAAAACCCAATTCCTATGATCCCGTGGTGATTTGAAGGGGGTGGGAGTAGCTTGCGCTGAAGGCGCTGGAGCTACGACAAGCCTCCGGGATCGTCCGCGGCGAACGCCCAGCGCTTATCGTGGTAGTCAGGACTTGACGGCGCAACCCCACTCGACGAACCTGATAGAAAGCAAAGTGAGGGCCGGATCCATGATCGATCTGTATTATTGGCCAACCCCAAACGGTCACAAAATTTCGATTTTCCTCGAAGAGACCGCAACGCCTTATCGCGTCGTTCCGGTCAACATCCGCAAGGGCGAGCAGTTCGCGCCCGACTTCCTCAAAATCAGCCCGAACAACCGCATGCCCGCGATCGTCGATACCGACGGCCCCGGCGCAAAGCCCATCTCGATCTTCGCGAATCCGGCGCGATCCTGCTCTACCTCGCGGAAAAAACCGGCAAGCTGATGCCGTCTGAGATGCGCGCGCGCTACGGCGTCATCCAATGGCTGATGTTCCAGATGGCCGGCGTCGGCCCGATGTTCGGACAGGCCGGACACTTCCGCAACGCCGCTCCCGAAAAGATTCCCTACGCGATCGATCGCTACACCAACGAGACCCATCGCTTGTGCGACGTCATGAACAAGCGCCTCGGCGATCGCCGATATCGCCACCTATCCGTGGGTGGTCGCCGCCCTTCGGCGCGAGCCTGCGGAATTGGAAAGCCGCCCCAATCTCAAGCGCTGGGTCGACGCGATCGGCGAGCGTCCCGCGGTCAAGAAGGGCATGGCCGTGATGGCCGATACTCCCCGTCCAGCCTCTGACCGACGAGGAACGCTCGATCCTCTACGGCAAGAAGCAGTTCGAGCGCCACTGACCGTCATTGGCGGGGAACGCGGTGCATCCCGCGCGGACCCCGCCTTTTGATTTTCCGGACCTGGCTTTAGTTGGTGATCCCGCTGGTACTGCCGACGCCCGCGGACAGTCCGCCGTCAACCACCAGCGCGTGGCCCGTAACGAACGAAGCGTCATCGGACGCCAGGAACAGCACGCAGCGCGCGATCTCCGCAGGCTTGCCCATCCGCCCGAGCGGATGGAATCGATGCATCGTCTCGCGAATCTCCTCGGTCGCCCCGAACGCGCGCGCTACCAGTGGCGTGTCGATGATCCCCGGGCAGATGCAGTTCACCCGCACCCCCGCCGACGCGAATTCGAGCGCCGCATTGCGCGTCAGCCCGACCACCCCATGCTTGGCCGCGTTATACGCCGACAGCCCCACGCTGCCGCGGATGCCCGCCACTGACGCGGTGTTCACGATCGCCCCGCGCTTTTGCGCAAGCATCACCCGGCCCGCAAACTTGAGCCCCCAGTAAACGCCGTCCAGATCGATCCTGATCGTGTTCGAGTAAAGCTCTTCGCTGGTCTCGACCAGCGGCGCTACGATGCCGATGCCCGCGTTGTTGAACATGATGTCGAGGCCACCGAACTTGTCGCACGCCGTGCTCACCAGCTTCTCGATCGCCTTCGGCTCGCGCACGTCGGTCGCGACGAACAGCCCGCCGATCGACTTCGCGATCTCCTCGCCCGCACTCGTCTGCAGGTCTCCGATCACCACCTTCGCGCCTTCATTGGCGAACAGTTCCGCCGTCGCCCGGCCAATGCCCGATGCGCCGCCCGTGACGATCGCTACCTTGCCGTCGATTCTTCCTTGAGCCATTTTCCCCTCCGTCGCGACACTGCTTTGTCCCAGCCTTATTTCTCCCGACAACACCGCCGGGCCGGGGCCTGCAATACCATCTGTACTCAGCCCTCGACCTTGAGTTCCTCGGCCAGCGCAACCTCTTCTGCGCTGCCGATATAGACCGGCACCCGCTCGTGGATCCCGCTTGGAACGTGATCGAGCGCCCGTCCGTGTCCGATCGATCCTGCGCCGCCGGCCTGCTCGGCCACCATCGAGAGCGGCGCGACCTCGTACATCAGGCGCAGCTTGCCCACGCTCCTGCCGCCCGCGGTCATCTCTCCCGGGTAGAGGAAGATTCCGCCCTTGAGCAGACACCGATGGAAATCGCCAACCAAGGCGCCGCAGTAGCGTAGCGAGTAGCCGCCGCCGTGGTCCTTGGGCCCGGTGAGACGCTCCAGCAGCGCGCGCGCTCCGGGACACCACCGCGCGGCATTGGCCTGATTCGCAGCGTAGGTCTTACCGCGCTTCGGCATCGAAATCTTTTCGCGCCAGAGCATGAACTTGCCGGTCCCCGGATCCAGCACGAACGCGTTCACGCCGTCACCTGCAGTCCACACCAGAATCGTCGCCGGTCCGTAGAGCGCATAACCCGCCGCGATCTGGTCCGTGCCCGCCGCGAGTACGTCATTGATACCGTCGCCGTGGCCGGGCTGGCGCCGGCGTACCGCGAAGACCGTCCCCAGCGAGCCGTTGACGTCGGTGTTCGAGGAGCCGTCGAGCGGATCGTAGAGCAGCGCCAACGAGTTGCGCGTGCACTGCGCCTTGATATGCCGCGGCTCATCCATCTCTTCCGAAATCAGCGTGCAAACCGGGCCGCCTGCGGAAAATGTCTCGAGGAACACGTTGTCGCTCCACGCGTCGAGTTTATCGACTTCTTCGCCATGCACGTTGATGGCGCCGCTGTTTCCCGTCCCGCCCTGCAGTGCGGCGCGCGCCAGTTCGTGGGAAATTCGCTTGACCGCGCTCGCTACCTGCTCCAGCGTTACGGTCAGTTCCGCGCCGATTTGCGCGTGCGTGCGTAGATAGCGATCCAGCGTCATCATCGACGGCTTGGTCATGGCTTCACTCCTCTGCCTCCACCGGATGCGGGTTCTGTGCGGTACTGGATACGAACCTTATAGCGTGTCGGCGTCACGAACTGTAAGCCTCGGCGTCCGCAAATTTATCGACCGCCGCCTGCGCCCGCGGCCGGGCCAGCCCGCACCTAATCTTCCCGGGCGTTGCAGCCGGCGACCTCGTGTATTACAGCCTGTCTTGTCCAAAGTTATTTGGAGGACCCCATTGAATGGCTGAGCGCAATCTACTGTCCGGTATCCGTGTCATTGACTGCGGGACTTACGTCGCCGGGCCCGCGGCCGCTACCGTAATGTCCGACTTTGGGGCCGATGTGATCAAGATCGAGCGGCCGGGCGGCGGCGATTTGTGGCGGCTGTATTCGAAGTTGCCGGGTACCGCCAAATCCAAGATCGACTGGTGCTGGATCCTCACCAACCGCAACAAAAAGAGCGTTGCGCTCGACCTCGGCGATCCCGCCGGGCACGAGGCGATGATTCGGCTCGTGAAAACCGCCGACGTCTTCCTGACCAATTATCAACGTCCTCTTCTTGAAAAATTCCACCTCTCCTGGGAAGACCTCGCAGCCGTCAACGACCGGCTCATCTATGCGCATCTCACCGGCTATGGTGACGCGGGCGAAGACGCCGACGACCCCGCCTTCGACGCCCTCGCCTACTGGGCGCGCTCGGGCCTGATGATGACGGTCACCGGCACCGACGGAAGTCCTGGAGCCCCGCGGCCCGGGATGGGCGATCATCCGACTTCGATGTCGATGTTTGGCGCGATCATGCTCGGCCTCTACCAGCGCGAACGCACCGGACGCGGCGCGCGCGTCACCACCTCGTTACTCGCGAGCGGCGCATGGGCGAATGCTTGCGACATCCAGGCGAAGTTCTGCAACGCGACCTTTCCGGTACGCGGCGAGGGCAAGCATCCGCCCAATCCACTCACGGCCGCGTATCTGAGCCGCGACGCCAAACTATTTCTGCTCGTGCAAATCGATCCGGACAATGAATTTCCGCGCCTCTGTCAGGCCTTCGGACAGCCTGAGCTTGCCGCCGGCGAATTATTCGCCACCAACGCGGCCCGCGCTGAAAATGCGGCTGCGCTCTATGCGATCCTGCAGTCGCAGTTCGAAACCCGCGACCTCGCCGAGTGGCGCCTGATCTTCAAGCGCAACGACATCAAATGGGCTCCCCTGCCCAAGCTCGACGACGTCGTACAGGATCCGCAGATGCGCGCCGCTGAAGCTTTCATCGATATGGAATACCCCGGCATCGGCCGGCTCGAAACGGTCAACAGCCCGGTCTTCGTCTCAGGCGTGCAAAAGCGCATACCCACGGCCGCGCCGGCGGTCGGTGAGCACACGCGCGAGGTCCTTCTCGAACTGGGGTACGGCACCGACGCAATCGACGCACTGATGCGCAACTCGGGGCAGGCCTAGGTCGCTCGCATTCCTGTGTTACAAACCGGCGGGCGGCCGATAAGTTGTTATCGACCGCCCGCTCTTTCGTTGCGGCGCTCTTTGCGCGCGCGAAACCTTACATCACTGCGCCCGCGACCCTCGAATGACTATTTGATCGCGATCGGATTCACCGCCGATCCGCATCCATAGACCAGCTTCAGCGGCGCACCCGCAAAAAGAAAACTGTACTGTCCGTCCTTCGCGCAATCCGCCGCGAGATCCTTCAGCCATACGATCTCGTTGAATATCACCCCGAGGTTGCACAGCAGCGCCGAATGCAGAATACCCAATCCGCCGGTTTCCTTGTTCAGGCCTTGCTCGCACCCGATGGTATCCGCCGTGATCGACGGTATCTCCATCTCGTACCACCACTGCACCAGCTCTTTGCTGTACTGGAGTCCCGGCTCGTCGAACGGTTGCCCCTCCGGGAAAAGCGCCTTCTGGCCCTCTTGGTAAAAGCGATCGAGCCATCCCGTATGCAATACGATGATATCGTGCTTCTCGATCGTGACGCCCTGTTTCTTCGCCGCACCCAGCAGATCGTCGAGCGTAAAACCTTCGTCGCGGTCGAGATGTCTCTTGCCCTTGTAGCGCGCCGCGTCGATCAGTACGCCGCGCCCGATCACCCCATGCTCCGCGATCGGCTGTATCGAACATTTCTGCAAGCCGCCGATGGTCGTCTTCGGATCGAAGCCGTTGTAGAGCTTGTCGCCGTACCACGCGTGGCCCAGAGCGTCGTACTGCGTAGTGCCCTGCGGGAACATCGTGACCACGTCATCGGAATATTTCAGTCCGCCGGGGAAAGGCTTGAGCCGCCCGCTGATGAAAAATCCCTCGTCGGCCGTCATCGTGTGAATCGGCTGCGCGCGAATCGGATGCAGCGGATCGCCCTCCGGACGCGCGACCGGCACGCCCAGCATAAAAACCTTGCCTTGCTGCACCGCCTTCACGCCGCGCAGGACTTCCGCGCTGGTCAGAAAATTGAGGCTTCCGATCTCGTCGTTCGCGCCCCAGCGGCCCCAGTTCTTGGGCAAACCTTTGAGAACTTCGGTGAAATCTTTAACTTCCGCCATCTTTATACTGACTCCTCTCTTTCGAACTCCCGCGATGCGGCGCGAATCCGAGTGCCTATATTCCTAAACCGTAGAGCTCCGCAACGTTATCGTGCAACAGCCAGCCTTTTTCCTCATTAGTCAGTCCCGCCGTGTGCTTTCTCAGCAGTTCCTGCGAATTCGGCCACGTCGAATCGCTATGCGGAAAGTCGTTGGCCCACATCAGGCGCCGCGGATTGCACATCTCTTTCATCTTGAAGGCGACCCAGTCGTCCTGGAACGTCATATATACATTTTCGCGAAAATACTCACTCGGCATCTTCGTGAGCTTTCCCGCCGTCATCCAGTACCGATGACGCTCGAACGCATGATCCATGCGGTACATGAAATGCGGTGCCCATCCCGCGTCCGCTTCGACGCATACGATCTTCAGCTTCGGATTGCGTTCGAATACTCCGCTGAAGATGAAGGTCCCGATAATGTCCTGATTGCCGCGGATGATCGACATGAATGAATTGATTCTCGGCCCCCGCGGCGCCCGCGCGATGCCCTCATTCGACGTCAGGATGTGGAAGCTCAACGTCATCTTCTTTTCGATCGCCGCTTGCCAAAAATCATCGTAAATCGGGCTGTCGTAATCCTCTTTGACCGGAAACCCCGGCATCATCACCCCGCGCAGCCCCTGCGCCTTGATCCGATCGAGATCCTTGATGCCTTCTTCCGGCGAGCGCATCGCCGTCTGCCCCAACCCGATCAGGCGATCGGTATGTGGCGCGCAAAACTCGGCGATCCACAGGTTGTACGCGTCGAAACACGCCTTCTTGTAATCGGGATCCGGATGGTTGCACAGGATCATCCCGACGCTCGGGTAAATGATTTCGGCCGCGATGCCGTCGCGATCCTGATCGGCCATCCGCGCCTCCGGATCCCATCCGCCACGATGCAACTCCTCGAATTTCGCCCGCACCGAGAGCCCCGCCAATTCCTCGGCTTTCTTGCCGGCCGCTGCCACCAGGCCCATCGGGATAGTATCCTTCATCCCCTCGATGACGTAGGTATCGCCGCGATTCTCGTCCCACACGACCTTCGGCGCCGTATCCTTATACTTCTTGTCAATGTGCGCGAGGTACGTGTTGGGTGGTTCCATGATGTGAGAATCCGCGGAGATTATCGGCTTGCTGATAACCGTGTTCGCCATATGCGTTTACTCCTTCGTTCGATTTGATGCGTGCCGTTTTATCGCGGTCACGTCAGATCCCCTTGTTAGTCCAGTTCGGGGATGGCGTAAAGCCAAATGACCCGCGCCCATTCGGGCCGCGGCGGCGCCTATTCGCACAAATGCCCGGCGACCAACTCTGGTAGTCTCTGTGCGCACTGGGCTATACGGGAGGATGACCCGAATTTACCACGGACGGCCGCATCGATATTTGCCCGGAGGCATATATGAAGGCATATGAAATCGGCACCAGTGGCGGAATCGACGCGCTCAAGATCGTCGAGCGGCCGACGCCCAAGCCCGGCCATGGCCAGGTTGTCGTGCGCATGCGCGCCACCTCGCTCAACTATCGCGACCTCGTCATCGCCAAAGGCGGATTGGGCAAGCGCGAAAGGTCGCTGATTCCGCTTTCCGACGGCGCCGGCGAAGTCGTCGAACTCGGCCCCGGCGTTACTCGAGTGCGCGCCGGCGATCGCGTCGCACCGATCTTCACGCAGACCTGGCTCGGCGGTGATATCGGAAGAAATCTGCCGACCGCGCTCGGCGGTGAAATTGATGGCGTACTCGCCGAATACGTCGTCCTCAATCAGGATGGGCTGGTCCATTTTCCCGATCACCTGTCGTTTGAGGAAGCCGCGACGCTGCCCTGCGCTGCCGTCACCGCGTGGAACGCGCTCATCACCGTCGGTCAGCTCAGGGCCGGCGATACGGTGCTCGTCATGGGCACCGGCGGCGTGTCGATCTTCGCACTACAATTCGCCCGCATCACGGGCGCGCGGGTGATTGCCACTTCCAGTAGCGACGCTAAACTCGCCCGCCTGCGCGAGATGGGCGCCACCGAAGTCATCAACTATCGGACCACGCCCGAGTGGGGCAAACGCACCTTCGAATTGACCGCCCACGGCGTCGATCACGTGGTTGAAGTCGGAGGCGCCGGCACGCTCGCGAACTCCTTCGAGGCGGTTCGCCCCGGCGGTCGCATCAGCCTGATCGGTCTGTTGACGGGCTTCGGCGGCGAGTTCAATCCGTTGGTGGTCCTCTTCAAAAGCGTTTGCTTCCAGGGTATCCGGGTCGGCTCGCGCGAGATGTTCGAAGCGATGAATCGCGCCATCGCGGCAGCCCAGTTGCGACCGGTTATCGACCGTACCTTTCCTTTCGCCGAAGCCCCGCAAGCCTATCGCCATCTCGAAAGTGGTGCGCATTTCGGCAAGGTTTGCATTCGGATATAGCCGCGCGACTGGATGGTCGTGTGCGCGAACTTTGCTCGAAGCCACACGCTCGCAAGCATCAGCAATAACGCCCCGTTGGAGGATCTCGATTATGGATACTGCGGAACTCGAAAAGCGCGTCACCGTTTGCGAAGACCTCGAAGCGATCAAACAGCTCAAGGCGCGCTATTGCGCCGTCTGCGACGACAACCACAATACTGACAATCTCACTAAACTGTTCGTCGACGACGGTATTTGGGAAGGCGCCGGCCTCGGTGTTCATCAAGGCCACCAGGCGATTCGCGCGCTCTTTAAATCATTTCAGGAACGCATCAGCTTTTCGCAACACAACATCATGAATCCGATTATCGAGGTCAACGGCGATCAGGCCAAAGGCACCTGGTATCTCCTCGGACCCTTCACTTTTCGCAAGGGTAATCGTGCGGTGTGGCTCGCCGCGCGCTACGATGACGATTACGTAAAGGTCAACGGCGAATGGAAGTTCAAGCATCTGCGTGCAACCGGCCGCATGACCGCGCCCTATGAAAAAGGCTGGGCTGTATAGTCGCTTGAATCGCTCGATGCGAGGGCCGATCTGATGCTCAACGAGAACTCGCGACTGCCGTTGCGGCTCGGCCTCTTCATGCCGAATTGCAGTTATGCCTATTCGATCAGTACCTACAAGCCTGACCCTGACGACTGGACTTACGAATCTAACGCGCGCATCGCCAAGGCCGCGGAAAATGCCGGCTTTGACTTTCTCTTTCCGGTCGCCAAATGGCGCGGATTCGGCGGCAAGACGGACTATCTCGGAATTTCACTCGAAACCATGACCTGGGCCACGGCTTTGCTCTCGGTCACCGAGCGCATACGCGTATTCTCGACGGTTCATGTTCCCGTCTTTCATCCGATCCTCACCGCCAAGATGGGCGCCACCATCGATCACATCAGCAACGGCCGCTGGGGGTTGAACATAGTCAGCGGCTGGAGCACACGCGAGTTCGGGATGATGGGCATCGAAGTGATGCCGCACGAAGAGCGTTACCGCCGCACCGCCGCTTACATCGAAATTCTAAAGGGTCTCTGGACCGCCGCGCCCGGCTCATTCAACTACGAATCGCCCTGGTACCGCATCACCGGTGGGCATGTGATGCCGCACCCCGTGCAGAAGCCGCACCCGCCGATCGCCAATGCCGGCGTCTCCGAAGAGGCTCGCGAAATGGTCGCGCGGCTGTGCGATTGGGCATTCATCAGTCTCAGTTCGTTAGACAGTACACCAGCGGTCACCACTGACATCAAGGAACGCGCGCGCCGTCGCGGTCGCAGCGTGCAATGCGCCGCTTATCCGTTCGTGCTCTGGCGCGATACCGAGAAGGAAGCCGAAGCGGAACGGCGCCGCATCATTGATCAGATGGATCTGGAGGCGGTAAAGAACTGGGCCGCCGGACTCAACCTCGAAAGCGGCTCCTTCAATCAGTTTACGTTTGAGATGCTGGCACTCGGCGGCGGCGCACTACCGATTATCGGGAGCCGCGAACAGGTCGCCGAGAAGCTCGCGCAACTCTATCATTCCGGCATCGACGGCATCCTGATGGAATTCCTCTCATACTACGATGACACCATTCGCTTCGAGCGTGAGATCATGCCCCTCCTTCGCCAATTGGATATCATCAAGTAGCTATTGCGCCGCCACCGCAAGCGGTGCACGCCGCACGCCAACCGCGGCCGCAGCATTACGATGAAAGCGGGACACGGCTGCTGCCATGCCCCGCCCCCAACTTAAGCAATTCGAAACGCCTGAATCTTTGCCTATCTTCGGGCGCTATCTAGCGCAGCGCCGCGACGAACTCCTTCAGCGCCGCGTTGAATTCGCGCGGCTTCTCCAGTTGATGGAAATGCCCGACGTCCTTCACCACGCTGAGCTTCGCCCCCGGTATATTGTCGGCGAGAAACTTGTTCGCCGCCACTGGAGTCGCATTATCCTCTTCGCCCGCGATTACCAGCGTCGGCGTGTGAATGCTCGAGAGTCGATCCTTGATATTCCAACCGAATACTCCGTTCGGATCCGCCATCGACGAATCGAATACATGCTTCGGGAAATTCGATTGGACCTGGAAATGCGCCTTCATTACCTCCAGGATCTCTGGACGTTCGCGCTTCGATTTCGCTGAAACCGCTCCCTCCAGCAACGCACTGAAGGTGCCCTCGAAGTCTTTGGCGAAAGCCTCCGCGGCTTCCTTCGGCATCCCTTCGCCGAGTCCAGTCCCCGAACTCAGGATCAGCTCGCCAAGCACTCGACGCGGATTATCCAGCGTGAACTGCATCGCGATCATGCCCCCGATCGAATTGCCGACCAGCACCGCCCGATCGACCTTTTCCACATCCATCACCGCAGCGACGTCACGCGCATGTTCCTGGATTGAATAGTCACTCTGCGGCTTGTCCGACCGGCCGTGGCCGCGATGGTCAACGACGATAACCTTATTGGTCCGCGCAAACGGGAAGATCTGGTAGTACCAGATGTAGCCGTTGGTCGTCCACGGATGTAGAAACACGATCGGCGTGCCCTCTCCGTAGGTGTCATAGAATACCTTGATTCCGTTGTTGTCAGCGTATGGCATCTGAGTACTCCTTGTTGCGTCGCCCTGCGGGCATCCGCGTGGGCGCAATTAATTCACATTTCTCAAACGTCTGCGGCGGTCTCGTTGGCGCCCATCAATTGATCGCGGCTGCTCTTTTGCCCGATGGTCCAGCCCCGCATATATACCAATCGGCTCGCGATTGCACGGTTCAACCTGCCTCGACTCGGACTCCCCTCGCGTTTTTCCGGGCGGCATCGCCAATCGCGCCGTTGCCATTGCCCCGAGCCTTTACGCGGGGCCGCAAAATCATTGACATTTGCCGGCGCCTTGCCGGATAAGCGACTAGCGGCCGCGGGCTTCTTCTGAATTCCCGCCGCGCCGGGAGGTAACTGCCATGGGACGAATCTTCTTTCGCCGTGCGAATCTGATCGATGGCATTCACGCACCGAAGAAAAATGCGACGGTGGTGGTCGAAGACCAGCGCATCACTGCGGTCGCGCTCAACGGCGACGCGCCCAAGCCTTCCGCGCACGACGTGGTCTACGACCTCGCCGGCCGCTCGCTGATGCCCGGCATGGTGCAATGCCACTATCATGTCGCCTACGACAATATCGGCAACCTCCTCGACCTCGACCTGAAGCATCCGCCCACGATGCTCACTCTGATCGCCGCGAAAAATGCCGAGTTGCTATTGCGCTCCGGCTTTACCGGAGCGGTCGGCGCGGGCACTCTGCACAATATCGACGTCACGCTGAAACGCGCGATCAATCAGGGACTCATTCCGGGACCCCGCTTCATGGCCTGCGGACGCGACGTGGTTACCACCGGCGATTCCGTCGATTTCCATCCGAGCTGGTGGAAGCTGCAGATGGAAGGGCTCGGCCTCATCTGCGACGGCCCCGACGAATTCCGCAAGGCCGTGCGCGACGAAATCAAGCAGGGCGTCGACATCATCAAGCTTTATCCCACCGGTGGCCACGGCCTCTCCTGGCCCGCCGATGTCATGACCATGACCATCGAAGAAATGAAATCCGCCGCCGACACGGCGCACGAGCGCGGCAAGAAAATCCGCGGCCACATTATCTCCAAACGCGGCATCCTCGCCGCACTCGATGCCAGCCTCGACGTCATCGACCATGGCGATATGATGGACGACGAATGTATCGAGCGCTTCGTCAAACAAGGGACCTTCGTCACCCCCAGCCTCTATTTCCCCTACCTGATGGTCGAGCAGAAGCGGCGCACCGGCAAGGCCGCCTTTCCCGGAGTCGACGAGATGGAGCGTGGCCTCGAACATTCGTACAGGATGCTGCCCAAGGCGCAAGCGGCCGGCGTCAAGCTGCTCGTCGGCGACGATTTCGGCACCTCGGCGATGCCTCACGGCGACTACGCCAAAGAACTCGAAGCCTACGTCAAGGGTGCGGGAATTCCGGCACTCGACGTCATTGGCTGGGCAACTCGCAACGGCGCTGAGTTGCTCGGGATGAAGGACGAACTCGGCACCATCGAAACTGGCAAGCTCGCCGACTTGCTCATCATCAACGGCGACCCGGTCAAAGACATTACGGTCTTGCAAAATCGCGCCAATCTCGACGTCGTCATGAAGGGCGGAAAGTTCATCGAGTGCCAACTCACACCCGGTAAGGCCGCGGCCCGCGCCGCGTGAAGCCCGGCCGCGAAATCTTATCGGCATGCGGCTCATCCGGGTTTTCCCGGACCACTATGTTCAGGCCGATCTCAATAGGATCGGCCTGAACGGTGTCATGACAATCGCAGTACCCCGCCTGCATATGTAACCGGATGCGGTCGCCTGCTGGTCCTCCGGCAGAGGCGCGCTATTGCAGCAGCACCGGCGTCGTCGCGCCTGAATCGGTCGCACCCGCGCTCATATCCGGAGTACCCTGTGGAATCGACTGTTGCACGAAATAGCAGGTAATGTCGCCCCCACTCTCCGACACGATCCACATCATCGCGAATCCCTTTAGCGGCACCTGCGACTTGCCATTTATCCCACTCCAGTCCACCATCGGTATAAGCATGACCCGCGGATCGTTCAGATCGTGGACAGCAAACGTGCCCGATGGATAATCCGTTTGCCCCGCGCTGATCCGGTAGCTGAAACCTTGGCTGGTCGGACCCACTACGTTGCCGGGTTCGGTAGTCAACATATCGCCAACGGTGATTACTGCGCTGTAACCGTTCTCGATATTCGTCTTATAGACACTGGCGCCGCTGGAGCCAAGCGCCAATGCACCCCAATTGCCGGCCCCGACCTGTGCCTGCTTGAGCACTACCTGCTGCCCATAGTTGAGCGACGTAAGATAATCGACGCCGATCGGAACGACGCCGGCCGCCGCACGAATCGGCACGATGCCCGAGGTCGCCATCGCGCGTAGTCCTGCGCCGGGCCCGCTGCCACCGGTGGCTTGTGCGTGTGCCGCGGATTCTCCCAGCACCGCGCATAGATAACAGGGCAAAGACCGGGTCGCCGACAGGGTTACCTGCTTGTTATCCGGCGTCACTTGAATCGAGGTTATCTCGCTGTTCGTCAGACCGTTGGTATTTGCGAATTGTCGCGCGAAGGAGATCGCCTGGTCCGGGGACGACGGCAAATACAATCCGCCGGCGAGCACCGCGCTATCGCTGGCGGTCTGCATTTCGAGCTTGTTGAAAAACGCATTGCCCACATCAACAACCAACGATAGCGATCCGAGAATTGCCGGGATCGCGGCAATCACAATTACCAGTGCCTGTCCTTTCCGCAGACCTTTTAAGCCTATTTGACGGAGCGAATTCATATACTTACTCCTGTTCTTTTTTTGGGTTATAAAGCTACTTTCCCTGGACACGCTGGTGAGCGGTCGTTACGCAGCTCCCGGTATTCGAACGGCTTGCACCGTATCGATATACGACAGCACCGTATCCGCCGAACTCTCATCAATTTCTGGCTTCCCCTGATAAATCGCAGCGGCGCCCCTGGAGAGCATGTCGGCGCTGCGCTCCAATGTGCGGAGCAGCATCAGAGTGCTGGCGGCGCCATCCGCCCCCGCGCGCGACAACGCTACTCGCTGCGCCACGCGCGCTGGCGGGTAATTGGATGCGATCCGATCCGGAACGTAGGCCGTGGCGTTCGCCTCGAACGCGTGCATCGTGCCCTCCGTCAAAAGCTCCATCTGACAATCCTGCAGTGTCCACAGTTGGCTGGAGTGCCGTGCGCGATTGCCCCTGGTCTCGCGCACTCGCGCAGGCCGTAGTGGCTGCGCCCAATGGCACTCTGGCCGGCGCTCGGGCGGCAGCATCCGCAGCATCAGGTTTCGCGCCCGACTCTCTTTCCAGATGCCCCACAGCGTCGCCGCCAAGATGAAAGGAGAAGAGGCTCCCACCAGATTTAACATCGTCAAGTGCATTAGGTTCTCCCCTGCTTGTAGCCGTTCGAATTACCTTCGAGCCGCGACCGTTATTGAGTCGCTCCGGTGTCGCTGCTGGTCAAGGTGCTCGGAAAGTTGAGTCCGAATGCGCTCGCGCCGAACGACTTCGCCTGCGAATATGAATAGGAGACCGTGACGGTGATGGCGCTGCCCAGAAGACGCGGCGTGGTGTCAGGATTTACCGTAACATTGAGCGACGATCCGCCATTCGCTCCGATAATTCCCCCCGCGTTTTGAACAACATAGTTCTTAATCGTCGGCACGTCGATCCCAGGGTTGGCCGCCGCATAAACGGACCCCAGATGCGCGAGGTTCTTCACCTCTGACGCGCGCGTGAATAGTAAAGTTCCCTGCACCATTACAATCAGAATTGTGCACGCCGTCAGCGTGAGCACCGTCATTTCGAAGATTGCGACGCCGCGTGATAGAGCAAATGAGGCCTTGCGCAACCTCGAGCCAACTGAGTTATGTGAAAATCGCATAGCTTATTTATCCTCCTCGTAAGAAGTTCTTCGTCAGCGTACGAGGGATATGCGGAGCAATATGTGGACCATCGTGTCAACGATGATGCCAACCGTGCTTTTGTGACTCTGAGGTCATTTTCCTTGCCGAGCTGAAACAGACTGTCCGCATGTGAACGTCCGTTCTCGCACACCGAGAATTTATTTCGTCCCGAAGAGCTTGATGAACGCGAATTGTTCCGATCGCGGGAGTGCGATTCCTCGCGATCGAGCGAGATCAATGGCTGGCGCGAACTATACTGTAGTAGCTATTCAGGCGGGCCCCGGTAAGCTGACGACTATGATTGGCGACCCGTATGTGCGAGCTTGTAACGCGCGATCATCCGGTAAAGCTTCTGTCGCGAGATCCCGAGCATTCTCGCGGCCTGTTGACGATTCCCCCGCGTTTGCTCGAGCGACCGCATCAACGCTGACCTCGTCATCGACTCGAGCCCCGTCGCGCCCCTCAGAGCGTCCGTCCGCTGCTCCTCGAGAATCGTCGTCGCACGCAAGTCCAGTCCGTCGAGTTCAGCCTCGCGATCGACCGCCCCTTCATTCGCCGCCAGATGTAACGGCAAATCCTCCACCGCGAGCCGCGAATTATCCGCCATCACGACCGCGCTCTGCATCGCGTGACTCAATTCCCGCACGTTGCCCGGCCAATCGTAGCCCAGGAGTATGCGGAGCGCACTGCCCGCGATGTGAGTGACCTTTTTGCCCGCCTCGCCGCTGTGCAGATCGACGAAATGCGCCACCAGCGGCCCGATCGCTTCGCGGCATTCCCTGAGCGGCGGAGTCACCACCGAAACCGCGTTCAACCGATGAAACAGATCCTCGCGAAAAGTGCCGGCCGTTACCATCGAGCGCAGGTTGCGATTGCTTGCCGCCACCAGCCGCAGATCGACCAGGAATGACTCATACGAGCCGACCGCCTGTACTTCATGATTTTCCACCGCGCGCAAAATCTTTGGTTGAAGCCCCAGCGGCAATTCGCCAATCTCATCCAGGAACAGCGTGCCTCCCTGAGCCGCCCTAAAGTACCCCAGCGAGTTTTCCCGAGCATCGGTAAACGCCCCTCGCACATGCCCAAAAAGTTGCGACTCTGCCAGTTGCCCGATCAGTGTCGCGCAGTTCAACGCTACGAAGGGTCCACGCGGGTTCGGCCCCAATCGATGCAGCTCGCTCGCCACCAGCTCCTTGCCCGTCCCCGACTCGCCCTGAATCAGAACCGTGACGTTGAACGGCGCAATCCGCTCAACCCGCTCATAGACCTTCCTGAGCTTGGGGGACGATATGACCATACCTCCGCGATACTCTGCGCCAACGAGCAGTCGTGCCAAATCTACGTCTCTGTCAATATCCATCCCGATCCGATGCCTTCAAACCAGTAACGTAATCTATCTGATGGTTGAACACTACCTACCACTACTATAGATAAAGTTAGACTGTAAGAAAAGAACTTTAATGTTTAACTATGATTATAATTGTTTTTTAGATTTTAGTTTATCTGTTTCAATCTATTATTAGCTATTTCGGTCTATATTCCTCATCGATCGCCGCCTGCTGCTAGCCATCACCTCCCCTTCTGCCTCGCTCTTCTCTACGCCACTCGCCACAGCCAATTTCACTCCCCCCAACGTTATTACCTGCCTCCCATTGACGATAAGTGCAGATGGAGTATAAAACCCACAAGTTCTTGAATCTCTTATGATAGGGGGCTAGTCGCGATGGACTCGACGCGAGGACAGGCTCAGGCCGGTTGGGGCCCAACTGATTGGCATGGTGCGTGGCGCACGCTTTTCTGGTCCTGCGCCATACTGCTGGCCGCAAACCTCTTTCTCTGGGTGTGGGATTACAACTTTGCCTTCACCATCGGATTAAATTCCGCCAGCCACGAATTCACATTATATTATCGCACCCTTTTCTGGGGTGAGTTGCTGTCCGTCGGCATCTTCGCCGGACTGTGGTTCGGATGGCTCGTTCGCACCGGTATGCCGCTCGACCGCGAGGACATCCCCCCGGCCGAAGAAGTCCGCCGCATTGCCATTCTCTGGAGCATCATCGGCGCGACCAGCCTCTCGCTCTATATCGAGGCGAGCTTCTGGCCAAACTGGGACGGCGCATGGCATCAGACCATGGTCCGCGACACCGCCCTGACGCCCACCCACATCCCGATGTTCTATTTCTTTTTCCCTCTGTCGGTGGTGCTAGCGCTTGGCGCCTACCTCTATGGCCGCTTTAGAATCCCTGCGGTATATGCCCCCGAAAAGGGCTTCCCCTGGTCATTCTTCCTGCTGATTTCCGCCGCCGTCCTGGAGTTCGTGCAGGTCGCTTTCAACGAATGGGGCCACAGCTTGTGGATGTCCGAGGAGTTTTTCTCCACCCCGTTCCATTGGCCCTTCGTGGCCTACGGATGGCTGGCGAGCGGAATGTTCGCCGTGTGGGGCGAGACCATCCTGCGCCTTTTCCAGATTGAAAAATCGGCGCGCAGTACCGCTGAACTGCCCGTCGAGCATACTGCCGCAGCCGGCGGCCGCTAGGCACGCTTTGAAAGCCCTCTTCGCCCCCCTCTTTTTTGGGAAGGAGCCGGGGGTGGGGTAGGTCTCCACCCGGCGCGGATTTACTAGTTTCGCCCAACGACCCGATTGTTTCGCAAGAGGAAAGCATGGCGTCCACACCCGCAACGATGACTGCTGCCGAACGGCAGCACCGACTCGAACTTCGCGATCTCCTGAACGCGAAATATCTCTTCATCGACCGCACCTGGGACGCGGTCTTCTGGATCACCGCCATCTTCATCGTTGCAGGCGCCGCCGACATCACCAAGCTGCTCTTTGCCGGCGACTGGGATTTTTGGACCGATTGGAAGGACCCGCAATGGTGGCCCGTCGTCACCGCCTTCGCCACCATCATCATCCCCTCTGCCCTCCAATGGATTCAGTGGGTTGCGTGGCGCTTTCCCACCGGCGCGACCTACACCTGCACCTGCCTCTTCCTCGCGACCTGGATCGGCCGCTACTTCCAGTGGCACGTCGCCGAAACCTACCCGATGAATTTCGTCTGGCCGATCTCGACGATTCCGGCCGCCATCATTCTCGACTGGCTCCTGATGAGAACCCGCAGCTTCGTCGTCACCTCGCTTTTCGGCGGTGCCATGTGGGCGGTCTTTGTCTGGGCGTTTAACTACATTCCACTCGCTCCGTTCCTGCAGCCGATGCCGTTCATGCACCATGTCCTCACCGTCTCCGACGTCCAGGGCATCACGTACATTCGCTCGCAGACCCCCGAATATCTGCGCCACATCGAGCGCGGCGCGCTACGCAGCTTCCTCGGCGAGACCCAATACGTTTCGCTGCTATTCGGCGGAACGCTGGCGATGATTGGTTACTGGGTCGGCCAGGCTATCGGACGATTCCTCGCCGTTTGGCCGATCGGACGTTACATAAAGACCATTTGATCCGTGGCTTTGCGAGCACTGTAATGACTATTCCAAGCAAACTGGGTCGTACTGGATTTATCGCTGCCCTGTGGACTCTCGTTGCGGCCTCGGCCGCCCACGCTCACGGCGGCATCGCCGGTCCCGACGAATTGGGGCCGCCTGTCATCATTTCCACAGTGCTCGGCATCGCCTGTTATTGGGCCGTCGTGCTATGGCCCTCGCGCCGCGGCCGCAACGTCCACCGGATCGATCGCGCGGCGCGTCGCGCTCTCAGGTAGCTCAGTTAGTTAGTCGATTGCAGCGGCCGGACATTTCTTCGCGCCGGTGTTCAAATGGAGGAGTGCGGAATGCGAATGCGGCTTGCGATGGTACTCTCGATTGCCATCCTCATATCATCCTATGCTACTCGCGCGTTGGCTCACGGCGAGGCTGCCGATGAGCCTTTCCTCAAGGACCTCACTGTCGCTTACTATGACGTCCACATCACCCCGACCGCCGTTAAGGTCGGAGAGCCGGTCACTATTACCGGCTCGGTGAAAATTCTCGAATCCTGGCCCTACACCCTCGATCCGCCGCAGACTGCCTACGTCACCCCGGTCGTCCCCGGCCCCTGTTTCGCGCTCATCGAACGCATCGTCAATGGCGAGTCTTCACCCGGTTCGATCATCGTCGATAAGGGCGGAATCTATCAGTTCAAGATGGTCATGCTCGCCCGCAATCCCGGCCACTGGCATGTCCATCCCGGGATCGCCGTTCAGGGCACCGGCACCCTCCTCGGTCCCGGCGAATGGGTCGATGTCAAACCCAGCGGGCAGCCTTTCAAGCTCGACGTCACCCTGCTCAACGGCAAGACCGTGGATCTCGAACACTTCGGCGGCGCCTTCGTCTGGTGGTGGTCCTTCGCCGGCTTCATCGTCGGCCTCATCTGGATGTTGTACTGGACCGTCCCCAAGCGCACCGTCACGCGCCTCGCCGTGACCCTGCAATTGCCGGTTAACGACGACGCTCCCGATATCGGACTGATCACTGCGCGCGACCACATGTGGATGGACCTGCTCGCCGGCGTGATCGTGCTGATGCTGATCGTCGGATGGGTTTATATGGCGGCGAAGTATCCCGTGCGCTTGCCCCAACAGACCGTCCGCTTCACCCCCGATACGATCTCTCCCGGCGCCGGTCTCGTCGCCGTGCATCCCAAGGGCTCCACCTTCGACGAAAAGACCGACACGCTCGTGATTAACTTCCAGGTCAAGAACAACAGTCCCAGCCCGATTTCGCTCAAAGAGTACATCATGGCGATGACCACCTTCGTCAACGGCGATAAGCAGGAAATCGCCATGGCTGGTCCTGGCGAATTTATGGGACATCTCACCGTCGAGCCCGACGGTCCGATCGCGCCCGGCGAAACCAAAAATCTCACGCTCACAATGTCCAATGAGATCTTTCTCGAGGAACGCCTCATTCCGCTCCACGATCCGCAGCAGGCTATCGCCGGACTGCTCCGCTTCAAGGACGAACAGGGCAAAGAGGAATTGGTCACTTTGAAGTCGGTGCTCGTGCCGACCGAATTCAAGGGGCAATATCTCCCGTGACGCCGCGAATTTTCACTTTTGCAATCTCGTGCGACTTGGCAGCGCGAACGTCAAGCAGTAAAAAATCGCTGGACTTAGCCGGCGATCGAGCAACGCGAGCGTCCAAACACTGAAAAAAGCAACGCGAGCGTCCAGCACTGAAACAAATGAAAGCGGCCGTACTCACTAGCTATGACACCAGCCTCAGCCGGCCGGATTTCGTCGTTTACCAGGACGTTCCTGAACCGAAAATCGCCGGCCCCAGCGATATCATCGTGCGCGTCGGCGGTGCCGGCGTCTGCCGTACCGATCTGCACGTCATCGAGGGCCTCTGGCGCGATCGCGTATCAGTCACCCTGCCCTACATCATGGGCCATGAAAACGCCGGCTGGGTCGAAGCCATTGGCAGCTCGGTCGAAACCGTAAAAGTCGGCGACCCGGTCATTTGTCATCCGTTGCTCAGCAAGGGTGAAGCCTTGGCCGCCCGTCGCGGCAACGATATGCACGCCGGCGGCGCCTTTCCGGGCATCGATTCCAACGGCGGTTACGCCGAACTCCTCAAAACCGCCGAACGCGCCGTGATCAAATTGCCCCTTACGCTCGCGCCCAAGGACGTCGCTCCCTACGCCGACGCCGGCCTGACCGCCTATCACGCCGCCAAAAAAGCCGCGCGCCATCTCCTACCCGGTGATTTCGTCGTCGCGATCGGCGCCGGCGGACTCGGCCACATCGGGATCCAGGTGCTCCAGGCTCTGTGTGCTGCGGATATCATCGCGATTGACCGCTCCGACCTCGCTCTGAATCTCGCCAGGGATTGCGGCGCCGACCATATCGTCAAGGCCGACGGCAATGAAGTCGACGCCGTCCTCGCACTGACCCAGGGCGCCGGCGCCGAGGCAGTCATCGACTTCGTCGGCGAAGGCGATTCCGTTGCCAACGGCCTCAAGATGACGCGCAACGCCGGCTACTACTACATCGTCGGCTATGGCGGCAAAGTCGAAATCTCTACGATGGACATGATCGTCAGCGAAAAGACCATCGTCGGCAATCTCGTCGGCACCTACCCCGACCTCTTCGAACTGATGGCGCTCGCGGACCGCGGTCTGGTCACCCTGGCCACCCGCGAATATCGGCTCAGCCAGGCCAACGCCGCTCTGCACGACCTCAAAAACGGCACGATCAAGGGCCGCGCCGTCCTCATCCCCTAACCGCCCCGCCCGCCGCCCCATAGCGCAGAACTTAACTTCGATAGCCCTCCGCCGAGATGGTCGAGGAACGCAAAACCTATAGTTCTTTCTGAAACCTCAGCGAGGTTTCAGACTTCCCCTTTGAATGAGTGCATTGATTGACGCTCACGATGCGCCCCCCTTCGCCACACCCTTTTAGCTTGCGCTGCGTCACGAAGCTTTCGCATACTCGGTGCGCACCCTCAGTCATGAACCTCCACGCAGCGAAGGGGACGTTTTTGGAGGGCATTTGGTATGGAATCACACGTTCGAGCATAAGAACACTTTAAGAGGTGGTATCGGGCTGAGTTTTGTTTCACTAGAATTTAAAGTGCAAAGTGGCCTAACGTAGTGGTTCACCGCCTTATTAAAAGAGGAATCCGATGCTTCTTGAGAATCTGATTGTCGGCCGAGTGATGCTCCACGAAATCTTCAGACGTGGAGACGATCGGGCTCCAATGACGCCTCGGTATGGAGACCGAATCGTCCACCTTGCCGCCGACGCATTGGATACTTTCAGGCAACGCGTGGTCGATGCACTCGGCAGCCCGTCTCAGAGCTTGGAAATGGAAATCATTCGGACCGAAGCCGACAGTGCGCTCGACACGGCCCGGTCGTTAGTTGAAGCCGGCGATTCGCACTTTGTGACACTTTCGAGAAAGTTCGCGGACAAGTTGACCGAAGTGCAACTGCATCGGAACTTACCCGGCGGCATACTTTTGGTTTTTGACGGGACGGCCTTTCATCCAGCTCGTAGAATCGTGGGAATTATCAAGGCGGAAACTCACTCCGGATTTACTCCCTTTGGAGACCGAGGGAGCTTGACGCTTCAGTACCTACGTGAGCTGATTCTCACTCCGACAACCAAACTCTATAAGATCGGTCTGTTCGTCGAAGAATACCCGTCGCGGCGCCGGGGGCAGCCGCCGTGGAATGCATTCATCTACGATAATTTGTTGGTAGCTGCTGACGGCAGTGGAGCGGCGCAGTATTTTTACGAGTCGTTCCTGGGCTGCTCTCTTAAATTGGACAGCGCTCACATTACGCGCCGATTTTATGATCTAACTAACCAGTTCATTTCATCTTCTGGTTTAACCCAAGATGAAAAAGTCGATTTGCAGACTAGTTTGTATACTTACCTCAAAGTGGAGGTTTCTCCGGTGGTCGAAGTGCGTGGGTTTGCACAACGCTACTTGGGTGAACCCCAACTGAGAGATCAATACTCGCAGTTTATGGCAGCCAAACAGTTCCCAGACGGAGCTGTCTCAAAAAATTTAGGCAATCTGACCGGGAAGCTTCGACGGCGGCGTGTGGTTTTTAAATCTCGTATTCAACTCGTCGGGCCCGCCGATGAGTTCAATGAGTTGGTCACGATCAAATCTATCGACGGTGAGACTCAACCAAGCGGCGTTGTGCCAGCCTGGACCAGCATAATTGTCCGGGACCAAGTTGAGAATCTGGGGTGAACGAGCGCGATCTAATTGAGCGCTGGGATGCTGATCGAGCCTTGTATGAGGCGTGGGGGAACCACGTCATCCAGAGGCTCAACGAGCGTTTGACGCAACTGATTGCCCCTCGGGAGATCGAATATTTCATTCGAATATGGCCGCCGAATCCGCGGCTTAAACAAATGGACACGCTCGTTGAAAAGGCTCTTTATCGCGGCAAAGGTTACAAGAACCCCTATGCCGATATTACCGACAAGGTAGGGGTTCGCTATGTAGTGCTGGTGGCCCGCGATATCTCAATCGTCGAACAGTCGATCAACGAGATAGATGAGTGGGTTGCCTCAAAAGACCGGGATTTCGAAGAGGAACGAGCGGCAAATCCTATGCTTTTCGATTATCAGTCGACTCACTATATAGTCAGAGCGGCGAGGGATCTTGCGCTGCACGGTGTCACCATTCCCCACGAGACACCATGCGAAATTCAGATCCGCACGCTACTTCAGCATGCCCACTCCGAGGTTACCCACAGCACTGGGATTTATAAGTCCAGAGTGAACGTATCGCCCGATACGAAGCGCGCCGTCGCAAAGAGTATGGCTCTTATCGAGGCTACGAACGACTATTTCGAGAAAGTGATCGATGAGACCCGGGACGAACTCGCTCCTGTGCGCGCTCTTTCGAGCCGACTCGCAGACTTATATCGCGTCAGAGTTGGGAGAGAGGCAGTACCTACGAAGGCCGAGGGCTTCATTTTGGAGGCGTTCGGGCACAAGGTTGATTCAACCGATCAGCTGTTCGTGGAACTGGCAGACCTCTTAGATAATAAACCTTTCCTGCTTGATCGAATCAGGGAACGAGCACAAGCAATACAGCTTTATCGTCTTCCCGCCGTGTTACTGCTCTATCTGCTGGCAGAAAAGGAGCCGGGGCAGACGAAGGCGAAGTGGCCACTTACACCAGACGAACTGCGTCCTATATATTCCGACCTCGGTAGAAATCTTGACGAATCCTAGTATGCGCCAGCGTGCCGTTAGTGAGTTAGATATAAGTATGTCTAATGGCAGTCAATGGCACTCTTGACTTTCCGAGTGCTCCAGTTGGCGACGTGATCAAACCATCCCGGCCGAGCGATTAAACCATTGCGCCGCCACACGGTCCTCTGCCTGCCAACACCCTTCACTCTCGCCACAGCCTGACAACGCTCGCTTTCCCGACCGCCGCAGGACTTTGCCACAACCGAGCTACGCGAGCGCCAATCTCCAAAAAGGGAAGTCTGAAACCTCGTTGAGGTTTCAGTTCTCCTAAAGCTATAGTTCTGAGTTCCGCAACCACGCTCTTCAAGTGAGTGAGTCCTAATGCTTGCTGGCTCTCGAATCTTCGCCTCCCTCTCCTTGCTGATTCTCCTGTCTGCCCCCACGGCCTTCGCCGCTCCTGCCGCCAAGGTCGTCATCACGGCCGAGGCACGAGCCGCCGCGGCCGATATTTTCGAATCCCGATGTATCGCCTGCCATGGCGCCGAAGGGCGCGGCGACGGCCCCGCGGCCTCGAACCTCAATCCCAAACCGTTGAATTTCCACAATCCGCTCTGGCAAAAATCGATCAACGATGCGACTATCGCACGCGCGATCGTGTTCGGCGGACAGACGGTCGGGGTCAGCGCCGAGATGGCCCCGAATCCCGACCTCGAAGGCGAGCCTGCTGTCGTCGCGGCTCTGGTCGAGCGCGTTCGTCAATTGGGCAAATGAACCGGTGAGCGGAGCGAAGATGAAACGACGAGAATTTCTCCAAAAAGGCGCCATTGTCGTCGCCGGAGCGGCCGCAATGGTCTCGGGCGTCGCCGTCGTCGGCGACGCCGCTCAATGGACCGCCGGCCTGAAAACCCTCAACGCCCACGAAGGCGAGACCTTACTCAAGGTCACCCGGCAGATCTTCCCTCACGATCGCCTCGACGACACCGACTACATCAAGGTCGTTCAGGACCTGGACGCTGAAGCCGCGACCACGCCGGATACGGCAAAGGTGCTCCACGAGGGCGTCGCGACTCTCGACCGGAATACGAATAACAAGTTCATTACCATGTCCAGCGCGGATCAGGTGGCCGCGCTCAAAAATATCGAGACCTCGCCGTTCTTCCAGAAGGTCCACGGTACCGAACTGGTATCGCTCTACAACAATCATGCGGTCTGGAAGAAACTCGGCTACCAGGGCGCTTCCTATCCCATCGGTGGATACATCCATCACGGCTTCAACGACCTGAACTGGCTGCCGGATCCTCCCGAATCGGCCAGCCCCAAACCTGCCTGACCGGAGGATGGTCTCGTGGCTCGATTCGATCCCAACGACGATTCCGTAGTCGTCATCATCGGTTCGGGAGCGGGCGGCGGTACGCTCGCCAATGAACTGTGCCAGAAGGGTTTCAAGGTCGTCCTGCTGGAGGCCGGCAAGCACCAGTCGTCGGCGACCTTCCGCAATGACGAATGGTTCGCTTTCAACCAGCTCGCGTGGCTCGACAAGCGCACCACTTCGGGCAACTGGCAGATCGCCAAGGATTCCCCCAACCTTCCCGCCTGGACCTGCAAGACCGTCGGCGGCACCACCGTGCATTGGGCCGGCGCCTCCCTGCGTTTTCAGGAGCACGAGTTCAAGGCCAAAACTACCTATTCGAATGTCACCGGAGCCAACCTCCTGGATTGGCCGCTGACGCTCGCCGAACTCGATCCCTATTACGCCAGAGCGGAACTCAAGATGGGTGTCACCCGCACCAACGACATCCCCGGCCTCCCCGGCAATAACAACTTCAAAGTGATGTACAACGGCGCCACCCGCGCCGGCTACAAGACCGTGCATACCGGGCGGATGGCGATCAACAGCCGCCCACGCGACGATCGCTCGTCATGCTGGCAGCTCGGCTTTTGTTTCCAGGGATGCAAGTCCGGCGCGAAATGGTCAACCTTATATACTGAGATTCCGAAGGCCGAGGCGACCGGCAAACTTGACCTGCGGCCCGAAAGCCGCGCCCTCCAGATTCAGCACGACAAACAGGGCAAGGCGACCGGCGTGCTCTACGCCGATAAGGACGGCAAACACGTTTTTCAGAAAGCGCGCATCGTCTGCATCGCCTGCAATTCCATCGAAAGCGCGCGCCTCCTGCTCAACTCGTCCTCTTCGACTTTCCCCCAGGGCCTCGCAAATTCCTCCGGTCAGGTCGGCAAGAACTATATGCGCCACACCACCGGTTCGGTTTACGCCACCTTCGCCAAGCCGGTTTATATGAATCGCGGCACCATCATGGCCGGGATCGTCTCCGACGAGTCCGAGTTGAATCTTAAGCGCGGCTTTGCCGGCGGCTTCGAGTTCGAAACTATCTCGCTCGGCCTGCCCTTCGCCGCCGCGTTCCTCAAGCCGGGTGCCTGGGGTCGCGACTACACCCGCCTCCTCGATCAATATCCCAACATGGCCGGCATGTGGATCGTCGGCGAGGATATGCCGCAGGAGTCCAACGCCGTCACGCTCCACCCGACTGAGAAAGACCAATGGGGCCTGCCCATTCCCAACGTCCATTACGACGATCATCCGAACGACCTTGCGATGCGCACCTATGCCTTCAAGCGCGGCGCCGACATCTACAACGCCGTCGGTGCCACTCAAACCGTCGCCGTGCCACCCTACCCTTCGACCCACAACATGGGCACCTGCCGCATGAGCGAAAATCCTCGCGACGGCGTTTGCAACAAATGGGGACAGACCCACGACCTCAAAAACCTGTTCATTTCCGACGGCAGCCAGTTCACCACCAGCGCCGGCGAAAATCCGACCCTGACGATTGTCACTCTCGCGATTCGGCAAGCCGAGCATATAGCTGACGAAAGCATTAAAAAGAATCTCTAAGCATGAAAGACAACCACCCACTGGATATGCGACAATCGATGAAACGCCACGGGTGAAGGATTGCTTTGATTCCACTCAACTCAACTCGAATCGCAGTCAGGTACTTGCCAACGATCTGCGTCGCGTCGGCAGCCCTTATCGCGATCGTCTTCGCCATGTCGGCCAGCGCTGACACCAGCAAGCCCCCGTCCTCTGCACTGCCGGCCGCGGCGATCGCACGCACGGGCGTCGATTATCTGCCACCGGTGAATTTGATCGATCAGAATGGAAGGGCGGTCTCGCTGAGTTCATTCAAGGGCAGGCCCGTGCTGATCGGATTCATCCATACATCATGCAAGGGCGTCTGCGAGATGTTGACCGCGAAAATGAAACAGGTGGCGCAGAGCCTCGGAACGCAGTTCAATTCGTCGGTCACGATGGTCTCGGTCACGACTGACCCCGACGAGGATAATCCCGCGCAACTGCTCAAGTACGCGAAGGCCCAAGGCGTCAACGTCCAGGGTTATACATTTCTGACGGGCAAGACTCAGCAAATTGATCGGCTGCTCACCCTTTACGACGTGCCCGATGAGGGTCCCGATGAAGCCACGACGCACGTGCTCGATCTCTTTCTGATCTCTCCCGACGGCTCGGGGATGCGCAAATACAATGGTCTGTCGGTGTCGTCGCAAGCCTTGGCCTCCGACATCAGGAGTTCGATTCCACGGCGTTAGGTTCGCGCTCGAAATCGAATGCGGCTGCGTGTCCCGCCTTGGCGGCGCGATATTTTTCCCGCGCAATTCCTCTGGCGCCATCCAGCTCAAAAGAGCGCGACCGCGACTGCACAGTTAGCAAGTTGATTGGAATCTCTCGCAATTTGGCAGGTCTAATAGTAAAGAGTTGGGGTCATGAGGCTTGCCTGGTTGAAGGTTGCCAGGAGTGGGGCACCCGCCTCTCTCGCTCTCGAGAGGGGCTTTTTTTCGCGCACCCGCCCTTGTGTCGAGGCGCCGCGCAATTAACTAGCGTCGTCAGTTTGAGCCGCCGCCACCAGACTGGGTGAAAGTGAGAGGAGACATCGTACGATCATGATCGTTGGCGTACCCAAGGAAACTTATCCCGGTGAACGGCGGGTCGCCATGGTGCCATCCGTGGTGCCGATCTTACTTAAAGCCGGCTGCGAAGTTCTGGTCGAAAAAGGAGCAGGCATCGACGCCGGCTACGAGGACGCCGCCTACACTGCCAAGGGCGCCAAGCTCGCGGAAACGCGCGCCGAAATTTTCGCCACGAGCGACATCATTATCCAGGTCCTCTGCCACGGCGCCAACGATAAGACTGGCGACGCCGACCTTCCGCTCATTCGCCGCGGACAGATCCTGATCGGCTTCCTGCGACCGCTCGGGTCGCCGCGCACAGTTACCGAGATCGCCGCGACAGGTTCGACCGCCTTCGCCGTCGAATTGATGCCGCGAATCACGCGCAGCCAGAGCATGGATGCGCTCTCCGCCATGGCCACCGTGTGCGGCTACAAGGCCGTAATCACCGCCGCCGATCTGCTCCCGCGCTTTTTCCCGATGTTGACGACGGCCGCCGGCACGATCACGCCGGCGCGCGTCCTCGTACTGGGCGCGGGCGTGGCTGGACTGCAAGCGATCGCGACTTCGCGCCGTCTCGGCGCCGTGGTCTCCGCCTACGACGTTCGCGCCGCCGTCAAGGAACAGATCATCAGTGTCGGCGGCCGCTTCATCGAACTACCGCTCGAAACCACCCAGGCCGAAGACTCGCGCGGCTATGCTCAGGCGCAAGGCGAATCCTTTTATCGCCGACAACGCGAAGTGCTGACCAAGGTCGTCGCCGAAAGCGATGTCGTCATTACTACCGCAGTGGTGCCGGGACAGAAGGCCCCCATCCTGGTGACTGGCGAGATGGTTGGATCGATGGCGCGCGGCTCCGTCATCATCGATCTTGCGGCTGAGCGCGGCGGCAATTGCGAACTGACCCAGCCCAACCAAATCATCGTTGCCCGCGGCGTCACGATCGTCGGCACCTTCAATTTCGCCACCACGGTGCCCTATCACGCGAGTCAGATGTACGCGCGCAACCTCGCCACTTTCATTGCTCATCTGCTCAAGGACGGCAAGCTCGTGCTTGATCTTGAGGACGAAATCACGCGCGAAACGCTGATCACCCGCGATGGCGACATCGTCAATCCGCGCGCCCGCGAATCGATACCGCAGGCGCCGGCGCAAAACTAACTGCACCGATCGATCCGGGAAAGGAAACCATGACTTCCGAAATGCTTTCGAATCTCTACGTGCTGGTGCTCGCGGCCTTCCTCGGCTTCGAAGTGATCAAGCGCGTCTCTCCGCTGCTGCACACGCCGCTGATGTCGCTCACCAATGCCCTCGATGCGATCGCAGTGGTCGGCGCAATCGTGATCGTCGGCGAACAGAAGAGCACTCTGTCTACGGTGCTCGGCACGCTCGCCGTGATCGCCGCGACCAGCAACGTGGTCGGCGGCTTTCTCATCACCGACCGCATGCTCCGCATGTTCAAGGCGAGTCCGCGCGGCGGAGGTTCCAAGTAATGAGCGGATCGCTGCAGGACCCGGTCATCGAGATTGCTTACCTCGTCGCCGTAACGCTTTTCGTATTATCGCTCAAATGGCTCAGTTCCCCCGCCACCGCCCGCCGCGGAGTGCAGGCCGGCGAAGTCGGGATGCTCATCGCGATTCTCGCAACGCTGCTCTACCGCGGCATCGTCAGCTACGAGTGGGTTCTCATCGGGCTGGTAGTCGGTGCGCTCATCGGAATTCCCCTCGGCCTGGTGCAGATGACCGCAGTACCGCAGCGAACTGCGCTCAGCCACGCCTTCGGCGCATTCGCGACCGCATTGGTCGGCACCGCGGAATTCTATTTGCGCACGCCCAATATCTCGCCCTTCATCATGTCTGCGCTGTCGATCGAAATCATTCTCGGAGCGCTCACCTTCACCGCCAGCCTGATGGCCGCGGGCAAACTGCAGGAGGTTCTGCCGCAGCGCCCGATTACCTACAAGGGACAAAACTTCGTCAACCTCGGAATTCTGGTGCTCGCGATTCTGGTCGCGATTTACCTGGTCAACCATCCGGGCGCGACCTGGCTTTTCCCGTTCCTCATCGCGATTCCGATGGTCTTCGGCGTCCTCCTGATCGTTCCGATCGGCGGCGCCGATATGCCCACCGTGATTTCGCTCCTCAACTCGTATGCGGGACTCTCGGCCGCCGCGATGGGCTTCGTGCTCAGAAGCAAATTGCTGATCGTGGCGGGCGCCCTCGACGGCTCCTCCGGCTTCATCCTGTCCGTCATCATGTCGCGCGCGATGAACCGCTCCTTTACCAATGTCCTCTTCGGCGCGTTCGGCCAGGTCCAGGAAACTAACGGCAAGCAGGCAACCGGGACCGTCCGCTCGGCGACCCCGGAAGAGGCTGCCGCGATTCTCGAAGCGGCCAATTCGGTGATGATCGTGCCGGGATACGGCATGGCGGTCGCGCAGGCGCAGCACAAGGTCCGCGAGCTCTACGACGCTCTGACCAAGCGCGGCATCGACGTGAAGTTCGCGATTCATCCCGTCGCCGGACGCATGCCCGGCCACATGAACGTGCTGCTGGCTGAGGCCGATGTGCCCTACGACCGGCTGATCGAGATGGATGACGCCAACTCAGATTTTCCGCAGGTCGACGTCGCGCTCGTCATCGGCGCCAACGACGTCACCAACCCCGCGGCACGGCACGACCAGAGCAGCCCGATCTTCGGCATGCCGATCCTCGAAGTCGATAAGGCGCGCACCGTGATGGTGATCAAGCGCGGCATGAGCCCGGGCTTCGCCGGAATCGAAAACGAGCTGTACTATCTCGACAAGACCCTGATGATTTTCGGCGATGCCAAGAGCGTGGTCGGCAGCCTGGTGCGCGAAATCACCGGCGGCCACGAGCATTGATGCGGACGGCGGCGGTGGCAGGTTGATCGACCCGCCACCGCCTTCGTTCGATTACTTCCGCGCGCCCTTCAACGCGACCGGCGGATAGTACGGCCGGCTGCCGAGCGCATCGACGGCGCCAAAGAAGTCCGGCCCCGACGCTTTGCCCACTTCCTCCAGCTCCAGCGTCTGCCGCAGCAAATGCCAGCACTCCGGGGATAGCTCGCGCGCATTGACCAGGTAGGGCCGCGCCGCGTCCGCATGCCCATTGGTATAGAGCCACTGACCAAGGCGAAAGTTCGCGGTCGCGATCGCGTCGTGGTCGGACGGCGGCTGGATTCGCGCGCGGATTTCTTCGGGTGACAGCACAAATTCGCTGGCCTCGCCCTTCGCCACCCAATCCCGCAACGCATCGACGTAACGTTTGCGCGCGATGCGGCCCTGGTCGGCTACCTCCTTCGCCATCTTGAAGGTCGCGCGATCCATCGTGCGAAACCCGTCGCTCGCGCCGGCCGGTTCAGCCGGACGCACGATATGTCCGCGTTCGTCGATCCACACCGACATCGGCACGTTATTCATATTGTACAGTTCAGCCACAATATGCGTCTCGTCGATCAGATTCGGGTAGGTGGGCGCCGCCGCGCGGGCAATATCCGCGCTATTCCAGCCCATGATGTCGAGAATTTCCGGCGCGATCTGCGGGGGCTGCGTCGGCCGAATGTAATCCCGCACGGCGGCGACGCCGCCGGTATCGAATGCGATCGAAAGAATCGTGAAATTCCGGTCCTTCAGTTCAGCGTAAATGCCCTGCCAGACTGGCAGGTCGAAGCGGCATCCTCACCACGAAGCCCACGAAAGCAGCAGAACTTTCTTGCCGCGATAATCGGACAGCGAATGCGCTTTGCCGTCGATGTCGGGCAGTGTGAAGTCGGGAGCTTGTAGCGAGAGCAACGCGTTGCGGCGCGCGTCGGGCGCTTCGCCGAAAAACCACACCCCATGCGCGTCGTCATGCACGACGGCCTGTTGCCGCAGGCGCGCGAACGCTCCCAGGTTGAAAGATTTATCAGGCCGCACGAATTCGTCGCGGCGGCGCGGCGGAATCGGCACGCAAAGATCGCCTTGGCAAACGCCCTCGGGCTTGAGTTCCCATCCGGTCGTGCGCTGCAGGTCGCCGAGCGGCACCCACAGGTTCTCGCCTTGCGCCGAGGCGCTCGGCACCTGCGCAGTCTTGTCCCCATAGATAATTGTCGCTGCCATAGATGGGTCCCTCCCGCAGCCATATTAGCCAATTGCGGCGCGATGCTGCCATAGAGAAGGTGATTGACGTGGGCGTGCGCCGAGCGCTGTTTCTGTCCCTTGCGCCGGCCTTCTCGCGGTTGATTCGCGGACTAACGCGCGTATTCGGGAGCGGGCAGATCGGCGAGATGTTTATGGCACATCTCGCAGCTTGAAATGCCGCGGGCGCGCGCGGCCGGGTCGAGCGTTTCGTCTGCCCAATTCCGGAACCGCCGATAATTCTGAAAGATTTGGTCGGGATCGGCGCCGACGCGGCCCAGATCGTAATGCGGCGAAGCGATCTCCGCTGCAAACGGACAGGCGTGAAATTTCCCCGCGGTCGTGAGCACCGGGAAACAGCGCACGCATCCGGTGCCGATGCCGTGATAGCCCGCCTCGCGATCGCGATCGTACACCTGCCCCGCTCCCGCGCCGGCGTGAAAGAGTACCTTGTAACCCTGAAAAAGCCGCCCCGGATTTGCCGCCGACCAATGCTCGAGTTGCTCCTTCGCGTGCGCGGGCAGAGGTTCGGCGCCGCGTCCGTGATAGATGGAATAATTCAGCACCGCCTCGCTGCGCGGATCGCTCTCGAGGATGCCGATTAGCGCGGCGGCCTTCACGCCGTTGGAATAGATCGAAACCAGGCCGCCAAAGCCCTTGCGGCGGACGTAGCCGATCGCTTCGATTACGTCGGCGGCGTGCAGCGTCGGTTCTCCGCCGTAAAATTTCAGGTTGCCGTCGCGTGCGACGCTCGCAACCGCCTGGTCGAGCACCGCGGTGCTATACGGATGATAGGTGCCGTGCGGCGATCCGTTTATCGTGCACCACGCGCACGTGCGATTGCAGAAATTGCCCTCGTACAGGTACAACTCGCGCAATCGGCCGTCGGCCTCCGCGAAATGCTCGACCGATTCGTGAAACCGGATCGGGCCCAAATGCGGCGCGCGCCGCGAATCGTTCAGGCCCCAGTCGTAAGTGTTATAGACGACCTCGAAATCCGCGATGCGCTCGAACGCCACGCCGGTATGTTCCGCGACGAAGCGCAGCACCCCGAGCCGATATTCGGCGGTGCTCCCACTGGCGCCGGCAAAGTCCTGCGCGTACATCTTGAATATGCGCGATACGTAAATTCGCCGCGCGTCATGGTCGATGCGGCAATTCCATTTGCTCGCCAGGAATTGCTGCGTCGCCGTCCGCAGAGTTTCGCGCAGCCCCTGCGCCTGGTAGGCCGACGGCCGAATCGGCGGACAGCCGTTGGAACCGCAATTGATTGCAAAATGAATCCGCGGCTCGGCGAAGCGCGATCGCAGGATCGCGTGCTCGATGTCGTCGAGACTCACTGGCTTGCCGCCGGCTAGATGCCGGCGGCGTTGAAAGAACTGGCCGTCGCGTGTCTTCCACACCGACGTGATTGGATACTCCTCCATTATCGCGTGCAGCGTGAAGGCGTTGTACGCGTTGAGCCAATACGCGAGTTGCTCCTCCTCACCGGTGAACGCGGCGGGCGTGGTCTCCGGACTGACGGCAGCAAAGTCGCTAATCACCCGATTGAGAATTTCACGGCGATCGGCCAGGCGCACATAGTCAACCCGTCCCTCCGCCGTGACGACTTCCGCGAGCAGGCGGCTCCAATTATCGTAAAGCTGAGTCATCATTTCGATCGAGCTTCAAGCACGGCGAGCATCGACCGCAAGGATAACACGGCGTGTAGATCGAACATCAATTTCCTGGCAACGGAAGCTCGCGGAAGATTTCGGTGGGGGTAAAAAAATGCGGCACCCCGGATCGTCCAAGGTGCCGCGTGCCACTGCACAAGTTGTGTAATGCCCGCCCTGCCGTGCGCAAAAATTACGCGGTGTGAGCGAGTACGTACGAACCGATCCGGTCGATCGCCTGCTGTCCCTCCGGCAGGATCTTCGCGAACACATGCCAGACGTGGAACATTTCCGGCCAGGCTTCGAGTTCGACTTTGACCCCCGCCGCCTTCGCCCGTTCCGTCACGCGAGTGGAATCGTCGAGCAGGATTTCCGCGTCGCCGACATGAATCAGCATCGGCGGCAGCCCTTTGTAGTCCGCATGAATCGGCGATAGCAGCGGATTTTTCAAATTATGGTCGCCGGCGTACAGCGTCGCCATCCGGTGCAGGCCCGCCTGATCGACCATCGGATCGATCGCCGCCCGCGTCTTGATCGAGGCGCCCGTACCTTCCAGATCGGCCCACGGCGAAATCGGGACGGCCGCGGCAGGAAGCGGGGTGCCCGCGTCGCGCAATGCGATCAGCGTGGCCAGCGTCAATCCTCCGCCCGCCGAATCCCCGGAAATTACGATCTTCCCGGGCTTGTAGCCTTGCGCCAGCAGCCAGCGATATGCGGCGGTCGCATCGTCAACGGCAGCCGGAAACGGATGCTCGGGTCCCAGGCGATAATCCAGCGCCAGCGCCCGCCCCTGCGACGCGCGTGCGATCCGTGCGATCATCGCGCGATGGGTGTTGATCGATCCCATCACGTAACCGCCGCCGTGAAGATAAAGGATGACGCGATCGGCCGCGGCGTTCGGCGGCACGATCCATTCGGCCGGCACGCCACCCGCACTGAGCGCTTCGCACTTGACGTCGCGCGCAACGTGCTCGCTAACTTTTTCCATCGCACCGCGCATCCGGCCGACCTCGGCGGTGGGATCTCGCGGCACGGCCCTGATCATTTCGAGTACTGTCGCTAATTCTGGACTTGCCATCATCTATTCCTTCTTATTAGCGGTTCGCCGATCGTCGGCTATCCGCGAGCCAGGGGCCCGCGCAGCAACCGGCCGGGCAGCGCACCCGTATGTTCGTTATTGCGCAGGAGCACTTCGCCATTGACGACGGTTGCCTTCAGGCCGGCCGCCTTCTGCTTGAGGCGGCGCGCTCCAGCCGGCAAATCGTGCTCGACACTCGGCATCATCGGCGTAATCTTGTCCGCGTCGAACACGATCACGTCGGCCGCCATCCCTTCGCGCAACAAGCCGCGGCCGGTCAGGCCCCAATGCGACGCCGGCACGAAGGTCAGCATCCTGATCGCCTGCTCGAGCGTCAGCGCCTGCTTTTCGCGAACCCAGTAGCTCAGCATGTGGCTCTGCAGCGACGAGTCCATGATCTGCGAAACGTGCGCGCCCGAGTCCGAGAAGGTCACGACCGAACGCGGATGGCGCATCATTTCGAGTACGTGGTCCTGGTTTTCGTTTGCGAGCGGCTGCAGGAAAAACTGTTTCATGTGCTTTTCGAGCGCCAGGTCGATGATCACCTCAACCGGGTCCTTGTTGAGCTCGCTCGCGATCTCGGCGACCGAGCGATGCGGCGGGCTCGCCTTGTCCATCACGAACAGCCACTTGAAGTTCGCGCGGCGCGGCTCGGCGCCAACGATCCTGGCGCCATCTTTCGGTTCCTGATGGACCGCTTCGATCAGCTTGCGGCGCATTTCGGGATTGCGCAGCGCGGCTTCCTGTTCGGCCAGCGGAAGTTTGCGCACGTCACGCCAGACCGGCAGCCGATCGAACGGCATCGTGGTCTCGAATGAGAGCACGACGTTCAGCGCACGGCTGTGCACCTGGATAAACATACGGCCGCCGGCATCGGCGGTCTCATCGGAGAGCTTGAAAAATTGACGCCAGTAGTCGGGCGCCTTGTGCATGCTGAACATGCCGTAAGTCACGGGCACGCGGGTGTCGACGGCCAGCGCCTTCAGCCGATTGAGATAATCCTGGACGCGGTCGGGCGCGAGGCCGGTGTCTTCGCCCGCGATCTCGAACACCCCGGCGTTCTCTTCGCCCATCACGCCAACCAACTGCCGAACTTCGCTCCAGTTCGCGAGACGGCTCGCGACCGGGCTACCGTCGGGCGTCTGATGATTGCGCGTGCGCGACGTGGTGAAGCCGATCGCGCCGGCGCGAATCGCGTTGCGTAGTTCACGCTTCATCGCGTCGATTTCGTCGGCGTTCGCCTCGTGCTCAAACGCACGCTCGCCCATCACGAAGGTGCGCAGGGCCGAGTGTCCGATGTACGCGGTATAGTTAATTCCCTTGGGCGTGCGATCGACCGCGTCGAGGTACTGCGGAAAGGTTTCCCACGACCACTTGATGCCGGCCTCCATCGCCTCGGGCGAGATGTCCTCGGCACGCTCGAGATTGCGCATCACGAGCAGCTTGTCTTTCTCCGCGCAGGGCGCCAGCGAAAATCCGCAGTTACCCATCACGACCGACGTGATGCCGTGCCAGCAGGACGAGGTCCCCATCGGATCCCAGAAGACCTGCGCGTCCATGTGGGTGTGCGCGTCGATGATGCCGGGCGACACGATGTGGCCGTCGGCATCGATGACTTCGTTGGCACTGTCGCCGATCCTGCCGATCGACGCGATTCTTCCGCCGGCAATACCAACGTCAGCGCGAAACCGGGGCATCCCGGAGCCGTCAACCACGGTGCCGTTTTTTATAACTATATCGTAACGCATTACTCCTCCTGGTTTGGCGGGTAATGGAGGATGGGCAGACAATCTAGATGTGATGCTGCCTCTCAACCGTCCCGCTGCCGGCGAGAGTGCAACTCACCTGTTCACATTGGTTATTTCACGAATGCAATCCAACCGACAAGCCCCGCGCCCGGCGAAAAGGCGCCGGAGGGGGCCTCGAGAAGGCGCATTCGCGGATCATTATGAATCGGCGTCCATCATCGGCAGACCGAAGGCGCTCTTGCCGAGGAATTCGAGGCTCTCGTCGCTGTCGAACGGATGGTAAAGCCCGGCGCGCACGTCGCGGTAATAGCGCTCGAGGGGCAGGCGCTTGAAGTAGGAGGAACCGCCCACCGCGCGCAAGGCGAGGTCGACCACTTTCACCGAATTCTCAATCGCAATCATTCGCGCCGCGACCGCCTTGCGCGACCAGCTCGCGGGCTCGTCCAGATTCATCTCGGCGCCCGCCTTCCACATCACCGCGCGGGCGGCCTCGATCAGTAGATCGATCTCGCCGACCTTGTTGTAAACGCTCGGCAGATGGCTCATCGGATGCTTGAGCGGAAAGCGCGGGCGGTCGCGCATGAATTCGACGACGAAGTCGCGCGCGGCCTGCGCGATACCGATATAGACCGCGCCCATCGAGAACGGCGCCTTGGCGAAGACCTTGGTCACGCGGCCGCTTTTCGAGACGCCGCGGGTGAGCACGACGGCCGCGTCCGGCACGAAGGCATCTTTCAATTCCGAGCTGCGCGAAGCGGTCGCCCGCATCCCCATGGTGTACCAGTCGTCCTTGAACACGAGTCCGGGAGTATCGCGCGGTGAGATGAAGAAGCTGATGATGGTCTCGCCCTGCGGCGCGTCTTCCCAGGTGGCCTCGGCGAAGAACAGGTCCAGCGCGATGCTTTGCGTGCCGAAGATCTTGCGGCCGTTGACGGCCCATCCGCCGGGCTCTTTGCGCGCCGTGGTGCGCGGGCGCAAGTTAATCACGGCGTTGTCGGGCTCGGAGCCGGAGCCGCCGCAGATCAGGCGTTCGGTCGCGATTCGTTGCAACATCGCAGTGACGTTGGGGGCGTGGAACTTGCGTTCGAGATCGATCAGCAGGCCCATCACGTTGAAGTGCATGTTGATCGCGAGCGCGGTTGGTCCGCAGCCCATCGCGAGGCGCTCCTGCGCTTTCAGCCGCTCGAGCATGCTCGCGCCGAGGCCGCCGAACTTCTCGGGCATGATCAGGTTGGTGTAGCCGCTCTCGCGCAGACGGGCGTAGTTCTCATGGGGGAACGAGGCCTCCTCGTCATGCTGCGCGGCGCGCTGCTTGAAATCGTCGGCCAGTGTCGCGGCCAGATCGATGAAGCGCTGCTCGCGTTCGGTGTTGAGCTGATTCATAGCCCGTCCTCCGTTAAGCGCGGCGCGCCGGGGACATCCACAGTCCTGCGCGCGCGCCGTCTATCGCACCATCGTTTGCATGTCGTATAGCGATGGTGCGGCGAGCTTACTACCATCTTTTCCCAGTCACAAAGCGCAGCGCGAAGTTCAGGAGTCAGGTGAGACGGCGACCCGCCTCGAGCGGCGGTTGCGGCATTCCATGCCGTCGGTGGGCCACGCTCGCGTTGCTCGATCGCGCGATAAGCGGCGCGCGGAGGACCGCGCGAGATCTTTCGCTTCGGCAGGCGCGGCTCAGGATGACGGAAGAGGTCAGGCGGCTAGGCGAAGGGGTTAGGGGGTGAGGGCGGAGAGGAGGCGTTGGGCGGCGAGCAGATCGTAGGTGTCGGCGCCCTCGCGGAACCAGGCGTGAGCGGGGGCGAGCATCTCGCGCGCGGCGGATCGCTGGCCGCCAGCGGCCATCAATTGCGCGAGGCCGACGGTTGAGCGCAGTTCGAAAATGGGCATGTCCTTGGCGCGCGCGGAATCGATGGCCGCGCGCCACGCGGTTTCGAGGGTGGCATTGTCAGCCCCGGCCATGCGGAGGATATCGGCGCGGGTCCAGGCGACGATCGGCTCCTCCATGTGCAGCTCGCCGATCGCGGCAGTAGCGTCCTGCAAGGTGTCTTCGGCTTGCTCGAAGCGTCGATCGAGGCCGTAGGTCCAGGCGAGCATCGAGAGGTACCAGGCATGCGGGAGCCGTCCACCGTCGGCGAGCCATCCGGCAATGCCGCGGCGAATGCGATCGGCGCCCTCGCGCGGATTGCCGCAGGCGGCCACCGCCCATCCGCCATAAACGTCGAGGGCGGAGGCTAATTGGGCGACGCCGTGAGAGCGACCGATAGCGCCGGCGTAACGCGCGATCTCGAGAGCGGCCTGGGGATTGAACGAGAGCTGATGCATCGCGGAGACATTGACAGCGCAGAAGGCGATATTCGACGGCTTCGCGAGTTGCTCGGCGGTGCGCATGGTGCGGACTGAGACTGCGCGGGCCTGATCGGGGAATCCCGAGAGCATCAGAGCGACGGCGAGGTAACTCATCGCGAGCAAGCCCGCGTCGAAGGGGCGGGAGACGGCGTCGCGATTATGCGATTGCTCGACGGCGGCGCGCAGGTGGGTGAGGCTGCCGGGCAGGCGGCCTTGATGCAAGAGGGTGGCGCCGAGGGCGAAATGGCCCCAGCACAGGGACAACGGAACGCCTTCGCGCCGGGCAATTTCGAGGCGTTGTTCGGCGAGCGTCTGGGCGGCAGCCAGTTCACCGCGCGTGAGGTAGGTCTGCCACAGCCCGAGGATCGCAGCCGAGCGCACGTTCCCGAGCCGGTTGCCGAGTTCGCGGGCGCGCAGGAAAATGCTTTCGACCTCGCGCGACGCCAGCCCCTTGGTGGGGGTGAGGACGGAGCCCAAGGAGACCAGCAGGGCCATCTCGCGCTGGTTGCGGGCGTCGGACTCGGGGATGGTCAGCAGAACCCCGAGGGCGCGGGAATAATGACTCGCGGCTTCGGCAAAGGCGCCGCGCGCGGCGGAACGGTCGGCCGCCTTTTGCCATGCGGCGGCGCCGCGATCGCCGTCGCCGGCCTCGGTCAGATGATATGCCAGCAAGGCCGGCTCGGCCTCGGCCTGTTGCGAGAATTTACCGGTCAGCGCGCGGGCAACGGCACGATGCAATTTGCGCCGGCGCGATTTCAGCAGCGAACCATAAGCGGTGTCGCGCACCATCACATGTTTGAAGAGGTAGGTCGCTTCGGGCAGGGTGCCGGTGGCGAGGATGAGATCGGCATTTACGACGCGATCGAGTGCCGCGCGCACTTCTTCGTCGGGCTTGCCGGCGATCTCGCGCAACAGATCGTAGGAGAAACCGCGCCCGACGACGGCGGCGATTTGGGCGATTTCCTTGGCGGCGCCGAGGCGGTCGATGCGCGCCATGAGGGACTCGGCGAGGGTCGCGGGGATCTGCTGTTCGCTGCCGCCGGCATCGTTGGTCTCGGCGACCACGCGTGCGAGCTCCTCGACAAACAGGGGCACGCCGTCGGTACGCTCGACCACCAGGTCGAGTGTGCGATCGCCGAGCACCGCGCGGGTAACCGCCAGCCGCGCCATCTCGCGCGTATGGCGCCCGTTGAGCCGCGCGAGCGTCAGCTGAGAATGGTTTTTGCGGGAGGGCCACGGCGGGATAAATTCGGGGCGGGCGGTGAACATCAGCATGATTGGCCTGGTCGCGCATTGTTCGACCAGCACCTGATTCAGCTCGAGGGTGGAAGGGTCGGCCCACTGCACATCTTCGAGCAGCAGCACCAGCGGCTGGAGCCGCGCCAGCGAAAACGTCCATTGCGCGATCACGGCAATCAGGCGCCTGCGCTTCTGGTCCGGGGGCGCCAGCGAAGGCTGATAACGATCGGGCAGCGGCAGGTTGACCATCTCGGCCAGCAGCGGCATCGCCTCTTCGACCTTGAGATCGGCGTCGCGCAGGCTCTGTTCGAGCGCGGCGAAGCGATCATCGGTGGATTCGCTGGTGCTCCAGATGAACGAAGAGACGATGAGGTTAACGGCGGGCGCGAAGGGCGTGTTGAGGTCGAAAGAGGAGCAGAAACTTTCGAGCCAACTATGCGGGAGGGCGGTGAGAGATTCGCGGAACTGCCGCGCGAGGCGCGACTTGCCGATACCCGGTTCGCCGCGGATAACGACAACCTGGCCTTCGCCTGCGCTGACCATTTCCCATCGTTCAACGAGCGCGCGCAATTCCTCATCACGACCGACGAACGGTGTGAGCGCGTTGGCTGCGGCATGGAGCCGGCCGCGCACGCCGGTCGCGCGCAGGACGCGAAAGAGTTCGATCGGCTGCGCAACGCCCTTGACGATTTGGGGACCCATCGGCTCGAGCGCGAAGAGGCCGGCGGCCAGGCGGTTGGTCGCGGCGGTAATCATGAGGCCGCCTGCGGGCGCCAAGCCCTGGGCGCGCGCCGCGATATTCGGCGTCTCGCCGATCGCGGTTATTTCGCGGCGCTCGCCGCCGCCGAGCTGGCTGACCATCACGGGCCCGGTATCGATGCCGGCACGCACGGCAATCTGACTAGCGGGGGGCAGGCCGCGATCGAGGTCCTCGATCGCGGCGATTATTTCGAGACCGGCGCGAATTGCGCGCTCCGCGTCGTCGCCATGCGCGAGCGGCCATCCGAAGTATGCGACGATGCCGTCGCCCTGGTATTGCGCGACATAGCCGTCGAAGCGCGCGACGACGCGGGCGACGGAGCGATGATAGGCCTGGATGATATCGTGGTATTCCTCGGGATCGAGCCGGGTCGCCATCTGAGTGGAGCCGACGAGGTCGGCAAAGAGCACGGTGAGATGGCGCCGCTCGCCCGCGGCCTGCAAGTCAGCCGCGCCGTCGCTATCGGGCCGGAGGGCTTCTGCGGCCTCGAGGCGGATTCCGCAATTTCCGCAGAACTTTTCTCCGGGCTCAATCGGGGCGGCGCACGCCGCGCACGAAAGTTCGAGACGCTTTCCGCATTCGACGCAGAAATGCTTGTCGGGAAGATTAATTTTGCCGCAATTGCGACAGGCGATCGCAGACATTCGGTTTCCCTGCCGCGCTCAGCCGATCCGGCCGCGACTCAACACCACACTGGCGCGACGCTGGTTGGCGAGGTTACCATGAGCGCGGCGCAAACGGCCAATGAGAATTTCTACCAAAGCAGCCAAGGCGAGCAAATGAGGCCGGTATCACGAGTGCGGGGCGCGGAGCTATCAATCGCGATCGGCCGGCAGGAGCGAACGTGAAAGCGCTCGTACTCGGCGCCTCGGGACATATCGGCAACGCGATCACGCGCGAGTTGATCGAGCGCGGCTACGAGGTCACGGCGAGCAGCCGGCGTGCGGAGGCGCCGGCGAACCTGAGCGGCCTTGCGGTGCGCTACCTCTGCGGCGATCTGGACACTCCCGGCCACCTGGAGCGGGCGGTCGCAGGGCACGAGGTCGTGGTGGACGCGGCGGCGCCGTATCCGTCGCTGATGGGGCCGCTCGCGGAAAGCGCAGCGGAGTCGATCGACTATGCCAGGCGGCGGACGCAAATGCTGATCGAGGCCGTGCGGGGGCAGCACGCGCGCCTGGCATACGTCAGTTCGTTCACGACGCTACCCGATCCTTCGTCGGGCTTCGAACGGCTACAGCGCCAATGGATTCGACAGCTTCATCCATATTTTGCGGTGAAACAAATAATCGAGAGCGAAATCCTGGCGGCGGCGCGCACGGGACTGCGGGCGGTGGTCGTGAACCCGACGCTGTGCATCGGCCCGTGGGACATCAAGGCGCGCGAGCTGTGCTTCGTGCCGCGGCTGCTAAGCGGGGAAGCGCCGGCTGCGGTCGCGCACTCGATCAACGTGATCGACGTGCGCGACACGGCGGCCGGTCTGGCCGCGGCGCTCGAGGCCGAGCATTACGGCGAACCGATTCCGCTGACGGGGCACAATCTCTCGGTCGAGGCGCTGTACACCTGGCTCTGCGAGATCGGCGGCGTCGCGCCGCCGCGCCTGGTCGCGCCGATAACGCTCGCCGTGATTGCAACCTGTTGGACCGAAATCGCGCTGGGAGCGCTGGGTCTGCGCCCGCCGCTGCCGGCGCTCGCGCCGATGCTGACTATGCTGCACGAAGCATTCGATCAAGGCCGGGGGCAGGCGGAACTCGGCATCACGCCGCGACCGCTGTCAGCGACGCTGGCCGACGCGATCGAATGGTATCGCCGGATTGGCTATTGCTGAATGCGCGATTGTCGATAGTCACTGCGATTAGCCAGTACCGTTGGCGCGCGCGAACGCTCCGAGCCATTCGGCACTGGGTTTAACGGTGCGGCGCTGGGTTTCGCGATCAACCGCGATCAAGCCGAACCTGGGAGCATAGCCGAATAGCCACTCGAAGTTATCGAGCAATGACCAGTGGAAGTAGCCGCGCACGTCGATGCCGTCGCGGAGACAGCGTGCGACGCCAGCCAGGGCGCGCTCGACGAACTCGATGCGCTGCGAGTCGTCGGCGGTCGCGACACCGCTCTCGGTTACGATCAATGGGACGCACGCGGCCGCGGCGGCATAGCGGATCGCCGCTTCCAGGGCTTCGGGACAGAACTCGTAGCCCATCTGGGTGAAGCGCGCGGAGCCGTCCGCGGGCAGTACGCCATGCTCGCCGAAACGCTCGCGCGTGTAGCATTGGACGCCGAGGAAATCGTCGCCGCGGGCGGCTTCGAGATAGATGTCCTCCGCTTCGCCGCGGGCGCGCGCGCAGGCATCCTCGCCGCCGGGCACCGCCTGCATATCGCGGAGGGCGAGCGTCATGCCAATGGGAAATTTACCGCGGCCGGCGCGCAATGCTTGGGTCGCCCCGCGATGAGCGTCGAGCAAAACCTCGCGCGAAAGGCTGCGCACGCAAAAGGGAAAGCTGGAAAAATTCTCCGCTTCGACGCCGACCGCGCGCGCGGCCGCGACGCGCCACTGCGCCCGCAGAATCGCATCGTCGCTGTGCAAAAATCCCGATTGCCGGAGCACCACCGGGAGATTGATTTCGTTGATGGTGCACGCAGTATCGATCAGGTCTCCGAGATGGTTGGCGACGCGCTCGCAGTAGCGCGCAAAGAGCATCGCAGTCTCGGCCGCCTCCCATCCGCCGCGCGCCGCGAGCCATCGCGGCGACGAGAAATGATGCATCGTGACGACGGCGGCGAGCCCGTGGCGATGGCAGGTTTCGAGCATGCGGCGGTAATGATCGAGTTGCGCGATCGAAAACTCACCGGGCGCAGGCTCAACGCGGGCCCATTCGATGGAGAAGCGATAGGCGTTGAAGCCGAGGCTGGCAAGCAGTGCGATGTCGTCGGGATAACGATGGTAGTGATCGCAGGCGTCGCCCGAGGGTTCCATAAAGACGGTGCCGTCGAGGTGTTCGAGCAGCCAGAAATCGGAATTGGTATTGGCGCCCTCGACCTGGTGCGCGGCGGTGGCGGCGCCCCAGCGGAAACCGGCCGGAAATTTCATGGCGATCGCGAGCTCCCGTTCCATTCAGGCTAGCGCGCGTATGGCTTGCGGTTCGAAGTCGAGGCGCGCCGGCGACATCAGCGATTCGAGCATAGCAGGTATTTCGAAGACCGCCTGGTTGTCGATCGAACGCAGCTTGAAGCGGAAGTTGGCGTGCCGGGCGGCGTCGAGCATCGCACCGACGCCCTCGGCAATTTCGTCGAAGCTGCGCAGGACGACGCCGACGCCGTTCTCCAAAACCCATTCGGTATTGTAGCGTTCCTGCACCATAGTCGAGGCATTGCGATCGACGATTACCGGCAACTTCATCACCAGCGCCTCACTGATGCTGCCTGGCCCGGGCTTGCCGATGAAGTAATCGGCGAGGCGCATGAAGTAGGGAATCTCGCGGGTGAAGCCGGCGATGTGATGAGGAAAAGGCAGGTCGAGCGCGGCGAGGCGCGCGCGCAGCTTTTCATTGTGGCCGCACATGAAGATGAGTTGGGTGCGCAGACCGGCCTCGGCGACGCGGCGCGCAATAGTAATCATGCGAGGGGAACCGAAGCCGCCAAACATCACGAGTCCGGTTGGCAGATAGGGGCTGAGGCCGAAGCGGGCGCGCTCGTCGGGGCGGCGCATCTCGAGCGGGCTATAGAACTCGGGGCGGACGATCATCCCGGAGGTGCGCAGCACGCGGGCGGCGCTGTGGCCCATGGTCAAGGCCTGATGGGCGGCGGCGGCGGTGCCGCAAATGAAGTACTGTTCCTGGCGTTCGATCCAGAAATTGGGCGAGTGGTCGGCGAGATCAGTGAGGATCGTCACCATCGGTGTCGAGGGGCGGGCCAAGGCGATATCGGCGCGGCGCAGGCCCTGGAAAATCGCGCGATTAAAGTGCGGGACGAGCGAGACCACCAGATCGGGCGGGCGGTCCTGCCAGTACTGCGCAAGCGTACGCACCTGGGCAGAATGCATGCGCCGGATGAGCATGTGCATGACCGGCAACATCGGATTGACGCACGCGGTGAATCCGTATTTCAAGATCCAGTTGTAGAAATCTTCGACCCTGACGCCGGTGAGCCGCCGGATGAGGTCGATTGGTTCAAGGACCTCGCGCAGGTTGACCATGCGTATTTGCCAGCGCCGCCTTTGCTGTTCGGCGACCGCCTTGAGCGCGGTCGCGGAGGCACGATGGCCGCCGCCGGCGTCGAAGAAAATCAGGTCAACGAGGGGCCGTTCGGCGCTTCCCGGCAAAGTCCGCACGAGATTCATGATGCCTCCGTTCGGCTTTCGCCATCGGCGCCGGCCGCGGAATTGCGCGCGTCGCCCCATCGCAGCAAGCTCAACGCGCCGTGATAGTCCTCGACCAGGGCGGTACGGCTATGAACCCAGTCGCCGTCGTTGAAGTACCAGATCGGTCCGATCAGGCGCTGTTCCGCGCGATGGACGTGGCCACAGATTACGCCGTCAACGCGAGTCCGCCGCGCAGCCTCGAGCACCGGGCGATCGTCGAAATCGCTGAAGAACTCAACCGCACGCTTGAGGCGATATCTGAGGTAGGTGGAAAAGGCGCCCGGGCGGACCTCTGAATGACTATGGTCGCGGTTATACCAACGGTTGATCTTCTGTGCCATCAAGTAGGTTTGATTCGATTTCCACAGGCGGGCGGAGGCGAGCGAACCGTCGAACTGATGGCCGTGAATGACCAGCAGGCGGCGGCCATCGACGGTGCGATGAATGTATTCGTCGCGGCTCGGCATAATGCCGAATAGAGCTTCGAGCAAACCGACGTCATCGTGATTGCCGGGAATCACCTCGATGCGGACACCGCGCTTGCGCCAGGCCGCGATTTCGCGGACCACGGCCTTTTGCGCGTGGCTCCAGTACCAGGAGGGCCCGGCGTTCCAGCCATCGACAATGTCACCGACCAGATAGAGATTTTCAGCTTGGTGATTGCGCAGAAAATCGAGGAGCGCGTCCGCCTTGCATCCGTGCGTGCCAAGGTGGAAATCAGAAATCCAAATGGATCGGCAGGATTTGGGCGTGGTCGCGCGCATAACTGCATTGGCGCGCGCGGGCACCAACTGAGTGGGCAGATAGTCCTCGCTTAACCGGTACGGACCCACCACCAAATACCGCCTTCCCCCCAACCCGCCGGAACGACTAGTCCACGCAAGCACAATACGCATGGAAATCGTTCGGTAGTTTGACGGGCGCGCGAACATCCGAAGGACAAATGATTAACTAATCGCTAAGCGGAACAGTTCGAGGCCGACGAATTATAGCAATTGGCGATGTAGATCAGATTATCGAAGTACAGCAATTCGACTTTGGCGACTTAACTGCCATCGCTTCCGCGCAAACGAGGTGCGACTATGGCTGAGCCTGATCGCCTACCTAAAACCTTGTCGAGGAACGCCGTTCGATCTTTCGTTCTATAGAATCGGAGTCGGAATCGAAGAGGCAAAACGGAAATCCCCGTTAAAATCTCTTGTGCCTTCCGTAGGCTGTCAAAAAAAGAGTGTACAAACGCAGGCGATTCAGTGTAAGTCAGAGGGCATCTAGACAGGGAGGACTTATGAAGAACAGAAGTTGGATAGTCGTCATTCTCGCTATCGGTCTTTGGACCTTTGTGCCGCGAGGCGTGGCGCGAGCAACCCCGGTGGGAGAAGCTTACGTCGTCTGTAGCACCGCTGTTGCGCCATATACGCCCACGACGGTTGGCCCCAACAGTTCCGTGGAACAGCAGGTTTCTTGCAATGAGGGTGGCGTTGCAGTGGGCGGAGGAGTTGAAGTCCTCAGCCCGTCGCTGCCGCTACCCCAGGGTGTATTGGTAACTACTCCAGAAAACTCGTTTCTTTTCACCGCTGAAACTCCCACCGGTTGGCAGGTCGTTTTGC
>Ga0187872_10000040_pt1 | contig 142081 bp, 136 predicted proteins | sample June2016WEW_16_4_FD_132973 | JGI IMG/M metagenome (GOLD analysis project Ga0187872, IMG submission 132973) | Peatland microbial communities from SPRUCE experiment site at the Marcell Experimental Forest, Minnesota, USA - June2016WEW_16_40 | ecosystem: Environmental > Terrestrial > Soil >... | reverse complement strand
TCTCCTTCCACGGCATTGCTTCCAAGCATGCCGTTCGAGGAACCCAAAACCGTCAACCCCAATAAAGTGTTACCCATGTCCCCGGATAGAACTGTTACCCATGTCCCCGGTTTGGACCCTTACAGAGCCGCGACCAGAGGGAGCGGTCCTCACGCAATGAGCAGCTCGGTTGTTATTTCTTGCGGCCGCTCGGTGTGACGCGTCAAGCGCCCCGGGCGGCCAAGCAAGAAACCTTGCACCTCGTCACAATTCAACTCGCGCAGAATCTCCAACTGTGCGGCGGTCTCGATTCCTTCCACGATCACCCGCTTGCCGATGCTGTGTCCGAGTGAAATCATGCCGTGAATCAATGGCACGGCGACGTCATTCTTACCGATCTGCGCGACAAAGCAGCGATCGATCTTGAGGATGTCGATGGGCAGCTTGGGAAGATAACCCAGGGAAGAGTAACCGGTGCCAAAGTCGTCCACCGAGATTCGGACACCCTGCTGCCGCAGCTTGGCCATTTTTTGGATCGCGCTGTCGACATCGCGCACAACGGTGGACTCCGTCAGTTCCAAATCCAGCGAATTGCCGGTCAGTCCAGCGTCGCACAGCACACCGAGCACGGTATCGACAAAGCCGGCGCCGGCGAACTGCAAGGGAGAAACATTCACTGCGACGCGGACCAAGGGTTTTCCATGGTCCTGCCACCAACGGCATTGGCGGCACGCCTCGCGCAGCACCCACTCTCCCAGCCGAATGATGAGTCCAGTCTCTTCGGCCACCGGGATGAACTGATGGGGAGGTACCAAGCCGCGTTCGGGATGCGGCCACCGCGCCAGAGCTTCATAACCGGTCTGCCTTTTGTCCGCTACCGTAAAGATCGGCTGGTAATAAACGCACAGCTCGTCACGATCCAGCGCGCGCCGCAGGTCGGTCTCCATTTCCAGGCGCGCCTGGAAGGCGGCGCCCAGGGCGGGCGTATAAAAGTGGATCCGATCCTTACCGGCTTGTTTCGCTTCATACATGGCGGCGTCCGCGTTCCGTCGCAGAGCGCTCACGTCGGCGCCGTCCCGGGGATAGATGCTGATGCCCATGCTGGCTCTGATGACCAGTTCGTGATGGGCCACGAAGAAGGGGTCTTGGAGTGCCGTCCTCAGCCGCTCGGCCACACTGAGCGCCACCCGGTCCTCGGTCACTCCGTTCACCACCACCATGAATTCGTCGCCGCCCATGCGCGCCAACAGATCTACCTGGCGGACGCACGCGGCCAGGCGCTGGGCCACCTGTTGCAGCAGAGTGTCGCCCACGTCATGCCCCAGGGTGTCGTTGACGAATTTGAATCCGTCCAAATCTACAAAGATGACCGCCGTCCCGGAGGCTTGCTGATCGGCGCTGGAGATGCTATCGGCCAGGCCGTCGGCGAGCAACAAACGGTTCGGCAGTCCGGTCAGATAGTCGTGTAAAGCCCGGTGCGCCATTTCTCGTTCGGCCTGTTTGCGAACGCTGATGTCGTGCGCGATGATGGCCGATCCGCCGAGCCGGCCGTCTGGTTTGCAAATCGGCGAGACGCTGAGCAGCACCGGTACCTGGCTGCCATCCCTGCGCCGGAACAGCGCTTCATCGAGACGCGACGATTTCCCGTGGTGGATTCGGGAAAGAATTTCCCGCGCCATATCGCCGCAGCAGAACAAGGAGGCGATAGACATGGTCTGCGCCTCGGCGGCGCTGTAGCCGAAAAGCTTCTGCGCTCCGTCATTCCAGGTGGTGATGGTAGCCCAAGTGTCGGTGGCAATGATGGCGTCCCCGGAGCACTGCACAATGGCCGCCAATTGGGAGATGGCCTCCTCGGCAAGCTTCCTTTCTGTGATGTCGGTGGCCAGGCCGATCCACTTATAAGGCTCGCCCGCGGCGTTGCGGACGGCCTGTCCGCGATTGGAAAAGTAATAAATTTCCCCGTTCTGGCCGACGATCCGGTACTCGTCGCTGTAACGCTCCCCGCTCTGGATGTGGCGGCTAAATTCCGGAATAACCCGTTCCAGGTCCTCCGGGTGAACCATGCTTTTCCAGTCTTCGTACCTTCGAGGCGTCGGCCAGTCGCCCATGCGCTGATGGTTCGGCCCAAACACGTCCACTTCGCCCGTGCTCAAGTCCCATTCGTAGATCATGTCGCTGGCGTTTTCAGCCGCGATGCGGAAGCGCTCCTCCGACGCGCGCAGCGCGGCCTCGGCTTGTTTACGCTCCGTGATGTCTTCGATGAAGGTGATGATCTGGGGTGGTCCGGCTTGCTCGCGGGGCACCGTGATACTGGTTCGAACCCACACCACGTTCCCGTCTTTTCTGACCAATCGCCGCTCGTTGACGAAGCTGCCTATCTCGCCCGATAGGATGCGCTGGAAGATATTCAGCCGGGAAGCTCGATCGTCCAGGTGAAGCATCGCGGTAAAGTGCATCTCGCATAGTTCCTTCGCCTCATAACCGCTCATCCGGCAGAGCGCTTCATTGGCGTAAACAAACCCGCCGCGGTGATCGATGATGGCCATGCCAACGGCGGCATCGGCAAACGCGGAGCGAAAGCGGCGATCGAATTCCGGCAGCGCACCGTTGCTTGTTGACGGCTCCACGCTGGCACTTATCGGCAGCTAGTTAAAATGTTTGAGCCGCTCCCAGACGAGCCGCCCTTGGAGGTATACAGCCTCTACCGACGGTGCACCGAAGAAGTAGGCGATTTCGCGATAATCGCCGCAGTCGTGAATCGCAAAATCGGCTTGTTTGCCCGGTTCCAGCGAACCAATGTCGTGGCCCCGCCCCAAACTGTAAGCAGCGTTGATGGTAGCGGCCGTAATGCCCTCGGCGGGCGTCATCTTCATCTGCGTGCTGGCCAGCGAAAGGATCATCGGCATGGACGGCGTCGGTGAGGATCCGGGGTTGAAATCCGTGGCCAGCACCACGGCCAGTCCGGCTTCGATCATCTCGCGAGCGTTCGGGTAATGAGTCGATCCGAGCGCATAGACGGAGCCCGGAAGCAGCACGGGTTGCACACCCGCGGACTGCAGCGCCAGGATGCCACGCGCGCTGGTGTGCTCTAAGTGGTCGGCCGTGACTGCGTGCAGTTCGGCCGCCAGAGCCGCGCCACCGGAATCGGAAAGCTGGTCGGCATGCATTCTCAGCCCGAGCCCCAACGCGTGAGCGGCGGACAAGATTCGGCGGCTTTCTTCGATGGAGAAGATCCCCGGTTCGCAAAAGACGTCGCAATATTCGGCGAGGCGCTCGCGGGCCACCCGTGGAAGCATTTCGTGGATGACGAGATCGGAGTATTCGGAGGGACAACCTCGAAATTCATCGGGTATTTCATGAGCGCCCAGAAACGTCGGGATCGACCGCAGATTGTCGATGCGGCGGATCACTCGCAGTAATTTGCATTCGTCTTCGAGCGTGAGCCCGTAGCCGGATTTGGCTTCAATGGTGGTCGTCCCCCCGGCGTGAAACCAGGAGACATAACGTTGAGTAGTAGCAAAGAGTTGATCTTCGGTAGCGGCTCTGGTCTTACGCACGGTGGACCGAATGCCTCCCCCCGCGGCGGCAATCTCGGCGTAGCTGGAACCTTCCGTGCGTTGCTCGAACTCAGCCGCCCTGTTTCCGGCAAAAACCGGATGCGTGTGGGCATCCACGAATCCTGGCATCACGACGCGCCGTCCGGCGTCGATCACTGAGTCGCCGGAGCTAATGAGCCTCTCGATTTCCGTCCGGGTGCCAACTCGCACGATGCGGCCGTCTTCAATCAGCATTGCGCCATCGGCTATGATGCCGAGATCGCGCATCGCGCGTCCGGTGCGTGGAGCAGCCGTGCCCGCGAGCGTCACCAGTTGCGCGCAATTGACAACCGCGGTCTTCACCGGCTGGGGTCCCTGGGTGACTCCATCGGTATGCGGATGCCGCGCTGGTGCGCCACGTCGATGGCCTCGGGGTATCCGGCGTCGGCGTGGCGAATGATGCCCATTCCTGGATCCGTGGTGAGCACACGCTCCAGCCTCCGGCCACAAGCTTCGGTGCCATCGGCTACCACCACCATTCCCGCGTGCTGCGCATAGCCGATGCCAACGCCGCCGCCATTGTGAATGGAGACCCAGGTTGCGCCCGCCGCCGTGTTGAGCAACGCATTGAGCAACGGCCAATCCGCAATGGCGTCCGATCCATCGCGCATGGCCTCGGTTTCGCGATAGGGCGATGCCACGGACCCCGCATCCAAATGATCGCGCCCGATCACGATGGGCGCTTCGATCTTCCCGCGCCGCACGTAGTCGTTCAGCGCGAGCCCAAACTCGGCGCGCTCGCCATAACCCAGCCAGCAGATGCGCGCAGGCAATCCCTGAAACTGTACGCGTTCGCGTGCGATGTTCAACCAGCGCTGGAGTGTGGCATTCGCGGGGAACAATTCCAGCGCCAGCCGATCCGTGGTGTGGATATCCGCGGGCGAACCCGACAGTGCCACCCACCGAAAGGGCCCGCGTCCTTCGCAAAACAGCGGGCGGATGTACTCGGGCACGAATCCGGGAATATCGAAGGCGTTTTCAACGCCGGCTCGCTTGGCTTGAGTGCGGATGTTGTTGCCGTAATCAAACGTCACGGAGCCCATTCGTTTCAACGCCAGCATGGCCGTGACGTGTCGTCCCATCGCCTCAATCGAACGCCGCGTATACTCCTGTGGATTGGAAGCGCGCAGGGCCAGCGCCTCGGCCAGCGTCATTCCATTGGGTACATACCCGCGCAGAGCGTCGTGCGCGCTGGTCTGATCGGTCAGGATATCGGGTACAATGCCGCGCCGCGCCAGTTCCGGAATCACGTCGGCGCAGTTGCCAACCAAACCAACCGAGAGCGCCTGTCCGCGGCCGCGCGCTTCTTCAATCCAAGCCAGCGCTTCATCCAGATTCCAAGCCATGCGGTCGCAATAGCCCGTCTTCAGCCGCTTTTCGATGCGCGCGGGATCCACTTCGATGCCCAGGTAGCAAGCCCCGTTCAACGTAGCTGCGAGCGGCTGCGCGCCGCTCATCCCGCCCATGCCACCCGAAACGATCAGGCGACCGCGCAACGAGCCTTCAAAATGCTTGTCCGCAGCGGCCGCAAAAGTTTCAAACGTGCCCTGCAGGATGCCCTGGCTCCCGATATAGATCCACGAGCCGGCGGTCATCTGTCCGTACATGATCAGGCCTAGCTGCTCCAGCCGGTGAAACTCGTCGTCGTTGGACCAGTGGCCCACCAGATTAGAATTGGCAAGCAGGACGCGCGGGGCATCGGCGTGAGTGCGGAACACACCCACCGGCTTGCCCGATTGCACCAGTAGTGTCTGGTCGTTTTCCAGCTCGCGCAGGCATCGCACGATGGCGTGGAACGAGGGCCAGTCGCGCGCGGCGCGCCCGGTGCCACCGTAGACGATTAGTTCATCGGGCTTCTCCGCTACGTCGGGATCCAGATTATTCATGAGCATCCGCAAGGCGGCTTCCTGCTGCCAGCCCTTGCACGAGATTTCACTGCCACGCGGAGCGCGGATCAGGGGCGGGGATTCGCTCATCTGCTATCAGTATCCTACGCGTTTGCCGATTTCCCTGAGACGATGGCGCCGCGCCTTCCACTAATTCGCCGTGAAGGACCAAGCGACTTTAGCAGACACCAGCACGCGTCAACGCGCCATTGATGCCGCTCTCAGCCAAATGGACAAGCAGTTCGGAAAGGGCTGCGTGCTGCGCCTGGGCTCGCGCAACGTGCTGCCGGTAACGGTGATATCGAGCGGCTCCATTTCAGTGGATGCCGCGCTGGGTGTGGGAGGCTTCCCGCGCGGACGGGTGATCGAGATCTTCGGGCCGGAGTCCTCCGGTAAGACCACGATGGCGCTGCAGGTGATCGCGCAGGCGCAGAAGCTGGGCGGCGCGGCGGCGTTCATCGATGCCGAGCACGCGCTCGATGCCACCTACGCCCGCAAGCTCGGTGTCGATGTGGATAACCTGCTGGTGTCACAACCGGACTACGGCGAGCAGGCGCTCGAGATCGTGGGCGCGTTGATTGGCTCCGGAGGCGTCGACATTGTGGTGGTGGATTCGGTGGCGGCCCTGGTGCCCAAAGCGGAATTGGACGGCGAGATGGGCGACAGTCACATGGGGCTGCACGCGCGGCTGATGTCGCAGGCGCTTCGCAAACTGACGGGAACCGTGGCTCGCACCAACACGCTGCTGGTCTTTATTAACCAGGTGCGGGAGAAGATCGGCGTGATGTTCGGGAATCCGGAAACCACTACCGGCGGCCGCGCGCTGAAATTCTACTCGTCGGTGCGGGTGGAAGTGCGCCGGATGGGCGCCATTAAGGATGGCGAGAAAGTTGTTGGGAACCGCACCAAGGTCAAAATCGTCAAGAACAAAGTAGCGGCTCCTTTTCGCGAAGCCGAAGTGGACATCTTATATGGAGTGGGGATCTCACGGGAAGGCGATCTCCTGGATCTGGGTGTAACTCAGGAACTGGTGGAAAAGAGCGGCTCCTGGTACAGCTTCGGCGGCGAGCGCATTGGACAGGGCCGTGAGACCGCGCGGGCGTTTCTTGTGGAGAATGCCGCGGTCGCCGATAAGTTAGACGCCGATTTGCGCCGCCATCTTGAGCTAACGTCCTCTGCTTTGCCGACGCCTGTCGCGGCCGAGCAGTCGGACTTCGCGAAGACCGCCCGGACTGCGTGATTTCGGCCCTCCAAGCGCCCCGCTAGCTTCAAATGCCCATTCCATCGGGCTGCGAGACATGCTACCCTCAGGAAACTGAGGAAAAATGCGGATTTCAAGCATTCTTCTCTTTACAAGCGGATTGTCATCCCGTATGATTTGGTAGGAACAATTCAGCACGGTTATGTTTTATACGCCGGAGCCGAGATTGGAAGAACCAGACCCTAAGAACCACACCTAAAGTAAAGACAAGGAGAAGTAAATGGCAGCAACTAAGTTGACGCAGACGCAAGTGATCAAGGAACTGGCCGGCACCACCGGTACGAGCACGAAGGTAGCCAAGCAGTTCGTCACAAGTTTCTCTGAATTGGCCGTTCGCGAAACCAAGAAGAACGGTATGTTCGTGATTCCCGGAATTGGCCGCTTGGTGCGTGTAGACCGCAAGGCGCGCATGGGCCGTAATCCCGCGACGGGCGAGGCCATTAAGATCCCGGCCAAGAAAGTAGTCAAGTTCCGGGTAGCGAAAGCCGTAAAAGACGCGATCGTGCCGCCCAAGAAGAAGTAGCAGTTTCGATCCTCAAAAACATAAACCCCCGCATAGCCTTGCGGGGGTTCTGCTTTTTAAAAAGTCGATTTAGGTCCGCTCAACGTGCGAGCAAATCCAGGAAGCCTTATGCCTGCTTCTTACCGTCGACGTCGTGATCCTCTTTGACAGCGTTCTTGAAGTTCTTAATGCCTTCGCCCAAACCCTTCGCCAATTCAGGAAGCTTCTTTCCGCCAAACAGCAGAACAGCGACTACCAAAATGACCACGAGTTCAGGGAAGCCTATAGATCGGAACATACGGCCTCCTTATATGGACACTACTTAATTGTAGGGAGCTTGTTTCCTCCCCGTCAAGCCAAGGCCCTTCCGATGCCGGTTGGCGGGCCTTCAGGACTCCTGCGACGCGTCCCGCCGGCGGGCCTGCTTGGTGCGGTCTTCATCGGCACGATCTTCGATCTGCTCCCGAAGGGATTTTTCGTGGCCCGGCGTCTCGACAGGACGCCCGGACTTGAGGCTCTCAATTTGTTCGCGCAACCGCTTGGCTCTTTGGACCTGACCTTCCTGAGTGTGCTGGTCCGACATTTCTACTCCTCGGTGCTTGTAGCTCTTCAGTACTTGTAGCTCTTCAGTAAAAGATGCGGCGGCTGCAGAACCGCCGCACGACGGCCATACTTTACCGTTTAGAGTTTACCAATAAATTCCCGCAACGATTTCGCCCTGGCTCCGCTCGATTCGGCGATTGCGCCACCCACTTGGGCCGCTCTGGCAGCCAGCGGCTTCTTGGTTCGATAATGATCGTTTTTCCGCACGTTGCGCACCAGATCGTCGATGGTTTCGCGCAAGCTTCTGCCGTTCCGGCTGAGCTTCCCCAGATCGCGCACCTGCGCCTGGCCACTCACCACGATAATCTGATACCACTGGTTCGTCACCGGATTGCCGAAGCTGACGTAACCGCTTTCGAGCACCGTGTGCGGTCCCTTGATATTTCCTCGGAAACTGTACAGCGTGCCTGTGGCGCCGTTGGGATCGTAGTAGTGAGGCGTGATGAAATCGGAGAGTTGCTGGCCGTTCACCCCGTAGGCGAATTGGGCGTCTTCGCACGGATCGCAAACTTCCACCAAGTAAACGACACGCTTGAGTGTGTTGAGCTGCCGCGGCGCCTGGGGCGGAGGCGACCCTGCAATCGTTCTGTTCCCAAAAGGATCGGCGAGCATCTCCAGAGTCTCATGACTCGCGGTGAGCTGCCACTGATCGTCGGCTTGCACCAGCGAGAAAGGCTGTCCATTCTCGTCGGTGTGATATCCGGCCGCGCCCGGTTGATCGATATCGTCGCGAACGATCACCGGCCAATAATCCACTGGAACCGATTCCAACTTATCGAACGCGCTCACCGTGGCGTTCACTTGCCAGATTGGTCCAAAATCTCGGGTCGCCTGCTTCTGCAGCGCAGCAGCAACGGCCGACACGTCTGAAAAACCCACCGTGGGAGTATCCGACACCAATGCAACCTGATGCGGTAGGGTACCCATGTTGATCCTCCTCAATTGGAAGGGTGATGGATGGCCGCCTTGCGGCGAAGATGCGGGGGTGGCTCGGATCGGGCGAACTCAGAGCCACTGGAATAGTAGCCCAAACAATTCGCGAATACAAGCCCCGGAGCGAAGGTCTAACGGCACTCGAAATTCGCCGCATCGTCCCGCGCCGGGAAACGACTTGCCCTTCGCCAGCATGTGCTCGGGCGCTTGATCCTCCTCGGTCCATTCGACGAGTGCGGTGAATGTATCGAAATCCTCCAGCGCTGGACCTCGGCCCTGAAACAGAAAGCGCTCCGTCCAGGAATCCGGCAACCGCTGTTCGCAGCCGATTCCGAATTGCCCCGATCCGCTTGTTAATCAAACAGTACGCCGAAATAGTGACGTGTTGGCAGAGACCGCGTCAGCGTTGGAAAACTCCACCGACGGAGCGTCGAATTTGAGCAGCCATGGCGGTGGCTAGCGCCACGACGAATCGCGGAGACATCTGGCGATTATAGGAGAAGCGGAATACTAGGAAATCTGGAAGGCGAAGTAGCCGAGATATCCGAGCCCGGTGCCGATCAGCGCGCCAGCCACCACGTCGCTCAGGAAATGCATACCGAGCAGTATGCGCGACATCGCGATACTAAGAGCGCAGAAGAGCAATCCGATGCTGAGCGTCGGATAAAACAGTGATAGCGGTATGGCAACGGCAAAGGCGGTCATGGTGTGGCCGGACGGGAACGAAAACCGGTCGGGTGGAAGCAGCGTGGCCCAGCAATGCGGTTCGATCTGGCACGGCCGGCGGCGTCCGGTGAGACGCTTCAGGCAGAGGAACAGCAGAATGCTCAGGACGGACGACACTCCTGCCGCACCGACGGCTTCAAACCGTGTTTTACCGCCCAGCATGACAATCGCCAGCCCCATGGCATACCAGAGCCAGCCATCCCCAATGCGAGTGGCGCTCACAACGTAGACGCGGACCCAGCGGGGCGCCTCCCAATTGTTGGCACGCCGCATCACACTGTAGTCGCTCTTCGTGATTAGGCTCCGGACCATCCTACTTCAGAATATACTGCCGCCGAGGTTACATTCTGTTGAAGAAATGATTTCGAGTAAAACAATCTTGACTGAAAACGTAACTGTGACAAACTGTTCTTTGCCCAGTACTAAGCGAAACCGCCTATTAGACTTCGTGTTTTTCGATGCCGGAGGCGGCCACCGCTCAGCCGCCAACGCCCTGAAAGCAGTGATCGAACAGCAGGGTCGGCCCTGGGAAATACGGCTAGTAAACCTCCAGGAGATCCTGGATCCTCTCGACATTTTCCGCAAGTATACCGGCATCCGGATGCAAGACGTCTACAACGTTTTGCTGCAAAAGGGCTGGACGCTGGGATCGGCGCAGATGACGGTGCTGATGCATGGGCTGATTCGCCTGTACCATGGCGGCCAAGTGCGGTTGCTCAAAGAATTCTGGAAGCAGGGCGAGCGTGATCTGGTGGTTTCGCTGATTCCGAATTTCAACCGCGCCTTACGCGAGAGCTTGCCGGCCACGCCACTGGTGACTATCTTGACGGATCTGGCCGATTTTCCCCCGCACTTCTGGATAGAACGTCAGGACCAGTATTTGATTTGTGGAACCGAGAAGGCGGCGGAGCAGGCTCGCGCGCTCGGGCATCCGGACGGGCACATTTTTCGGACCACGGGAATGATTTTGCGGCCGAGCTTTTACGAATCAATCAATGCGGATCGCGCGTCGGAGCGGCTCAGGCTGGACCTGGACCGGGATTTACCCACCGGATTGGTGCTATTCGGAGGCCAGGGATCGAGCGTGATGCCGGAAATCGCGAAACGGGTTACGGCGCACGCCCAGTTCATTTTCATTTGCGGGCGCAACAAGAAACTCGCCGAGCGGCTGCGAGGCATGGATACAAAATTCCCAAAGTACGTGGAAGAGTTCACCAGCGAAATTCCTTATTACATGCATCTCTCGGATTTCTTCGTCGGGAAGCCGGGACCGGGCAGTATCAGCGAGGCGATTGCGATGCACCTTCCGGTAGTAGTGGAGCGAAACGCCTGGACGCTGCCGCAGGAGCGTTACAACACCGAGTGGATTCGTGAGAAGCAAGTAGGCGTGGTGTTGCCCTCCTTCGGCGAGATCGATGCCGGGTTGCGCGAACTGCTGGATGCTTCCAACTTCGCCCGGTTTCGCGCCAATGCCGCGGCCATCACGAATCGCGCGGTGTTCGAGATTCCGGAAATCTTGGAGACTTTACTGCAGCCAGGAACGCGGTAAGTCCGATTGCTTCGCCCAACAAAAACAGCGGCCAATGGAAGGGGTTCGGAATCCCGCCTGCGCTCGTGTTGCGGTAATCCCACACGAATGCGATTACGATGACCGCGGCACCCGCCAACACTCCGGTCCAATGCGGAAGCCGGCCGCGAACGCCGCCCGCGCGAAGAGAAATTACCCCGCAGACGATCATCGTGAGCGCCACCAGCACGGGCGCCCATACTGGGCCGACCCAGGGAAGCGGAATCAAGAACAAAATATCCCAGGTGCTGAGCGATTCGGGCCAGTGAATCATGAGCTTCAAGAACGCATAGAAAGCGATGTCCCAGACTCCGAATACAATCACGAAAGCCGCCATCCACTGGTAAAGATTGCGTGCAACCACAAGCGCTACGGCCCCGAGCATCACCATGGTGGCCGCTTCACGCCCGACCTCGATCGCAAGACGGCGCGGATTCTCGGGCCCGGCATCCGCCAGTTGTTGGGGGGTAATCAGCGGAAACAAATCGTTAGGGCTACGTTCCGGATGCAATCGCGCGCGGATCGGATTGTAAATGGCTCGAAGGTAGACAACGACGGCGGCCTCGACGTAGCCGAACGAGATTCCAAATAGAAATAGAGCAGCGACGATGCGGCGCATGAACCTTAGTATGGATCACCTCAGTAAGGCTCACCTCAGTTTGGATCTTCGGGCCAGGCGTGCTTGGGATAGCGGCGGCCCAGTTCCCGCCGCAGTTGTGGATAGAGGCGCTGCCAAAAACCGGTGAGGTCCGTGGTCGTTTGAACGGGGCGCTTGTTCGGTGCGAGCAAGTGGACCACCAGCGCGACCTTTCCGTTGGCGATGCGAGGCGTTTCGCGCATGCCGAAGAAATCCTGTAATCGCGAAGCGATCCACGGCGGTTTACCGGCTTCGTAATTCACTTTCGTTTGGCGGCCGTTCGGCAGCCGGATGCGGCTGGGCGCGATCTCGTTTAGCAATCGAGAACCGGCGCGCTGCTCTAGCGTCGATATTAACGAAGGCCCCACGGCCTTTAATTCCGAAAAACTTTTCAATCCGTGGCAGAGTTCGCGAAACGCGTCTTTGATCTCGAACTTCGCGATGGGCGCATGTTCGGACGCAAAGGCCATGCGGGCGAGGAATTGGTCCAATTCGTCCCGATCGACGAACCGCTCGACTCCGGCGTCGAGCGCGCGATCGGCCAGCATCGCCGCGGCCTGCTCCGGATCGGGCGTTCCGCTGCGAGTCTCTTCGATCACCAGGTTTTCGTACAGCAAAGCGCTCACTGCGTCCACGCGCCCGGCCGTGCGATTCCATTCGACGCCCGTGCGTTCTTTGACGCGATCGGGAAACAGGTCGAGCAGCCAAGCTGAATCGATGGCGCAGTACAGGCGCACTAAAGGCAGCGCATGCTCGCTGCGATCTTCTATATCGACCGTCACAAGGAACTCGGCGCGCGCATCGCAGCCGAGGACAGCCGACCCTCCGGAGGCAAGCAGTAGTTGATTGTCCTTACGTCGACGCGCTACGCGATCGGGAAAGGCTGTCAAAATGGCAAGCGCGAGCGCGTGCGGGTGGTGTGCATGCGGTTTTGAAGGCCGGACGATGCGGCGTATTTGTTCAAAATGCCTTTGGGTGACGGGATCGAGTGGTGAAACGATGAGGTCCATCAAATCGCAGGATGGCGATCGCGCGCCCGAGCTCAGCGCCGCGGCCGCCCGGCAACCTTCTTCGCCCGCGCCGCGTTCTACGGCGTCTATCACCAGGCGCGCCAGGCGAGGATGCAGCGGGTAGCGCGCCATGGCCCGCGCGCGACTACCATTGGCGCCCAAACGTTCGAGCAGATCCTCGGCGCGACTGACAGCGGCTGCTGGCGGCGAATCCAGCCAGTCGATATCGAGTGGGCTGCTCAGTCCCATGGCGCGCAGAGTGAGACACAGCTCGGACAACTCGCGCCGCAGGATCTCCGGTGGATCTTGATCGCGGCGGCGATGAAAGTCGTCTGCAGTATAAAGCCGGATCACACGCCCTGGGGCGGTGCGCGCCGCGCGACCCGCGCGCTGCGTGGCCGATGCCTTGCTGATGCGCGCCACTTCGAGCGTCGGCAATCCGGACCACGGCGAATCGCTCGCAATGCGAGCCAGTCCGCTGTCGATTACAGCGGTTACGCCTTCGACAGTGATGGAGCTTTCGGCGACGTTGGTGGACAGGATCACCTTGCGTTGCGGGGCGGGGGAGACGGCGCGATCCTGCTCGGCGGGCGACAAGTCACCGTAGAGAGGCAGAAGCAAGAGATTCTTTCGTGCCGCCAGCGGACGGCATTCGCGCTCGGCGCGCCGAATTTCCGCAGCCCCTGGGAGGAAGGCCAGAATGTCGCCCGATGGCATCTGGGCGATCAAACCTTCGAGGGCTGAGGCCACCTGTTTTTCAAGCGGCAGCGCCGAGTAGGGCTGATGCGCTATCGAGAGTTCGAACAGCCGGCCTTCGGAACGCAAGATCTGGCACCCATCGAGAAAGGCCGCGATGGGCGCTGCATCGAGCGTGGCTGACATCACGACGATCAATAAATCCGGCCGCTTGGTGCGCTGTAAACGGCGCAGCAACGCCAGCGCCAGATCGGTTTCCAAATGTCGTTCGTGAAACTCATCCAGCACCACGGCATCCACGCCCGCAAGCAGAGGATCGGAAATCAATCGGCGCGTCAGAATGCCTTCGGTGAGGAATCGAAGCCGCGTGCGCGCGCTGGCGACCTCCTCAAAACGAACCTGATAGCCGACCGTTTCGCCCGGTTTTTCGCCAAGTTCGTGTGCTACGCGGCGCGCCGCCAATCGTGCAGCCAGCCTGCGTGGCTCCAGCACCACCACTTCTCCGCGTACCAAGTCCAGTAACGCGGGTGGAACTCGGGTAGTTTTCCCCGCGCCCGGCGGCGCTTCGATCACCAAGTTGGGAGAGCGGCCGAGCGACTCCCGAATGGCCGGCAAGAGATCGTCGGCCGGGAGCTTCGCGATTTGGTTAGGCAATCCGCTGGAACCAGTTAAGGCTTGGTGGGTGGTAACGACGGCGGTGTCGTCTTGGCCGGGTCGTCCACGTCGTATTTGATCTGCGTGTCGCTCTTGAACTGTTTATAGTCCTCGTACTTGACGGTCATTTTGATGCGCTGATCGTTGTCGCGGAAATGCAGCGTGGCGTTCGCGATGGTGTAGGTGGGAAACCAGTATTTTCCGTCTATCTGCTCGCGATACGTTTCAAACTTCGCATACTGATGGTCCGCGTTTTGCTTCGCGCCCTCGCCTCGGCCGTAGCTCTTCACGATTTGCAAGTCCTTATCGTCCACCCAGACGATCCCCTCGAAGTAGCGCTGGCCCGACTCCATCTTCTTCGGCTTTACGGCGAACGTATAGCAAGAGATCTCGTCCAATTGCTCGCGGCCCAGGTAGCGTATGTAATACTTCGGCACCTCATCGGTAGTGAGCACGAAGGGCTGCACCTGGCGAAGATCCTGAATGTCGCCCGGATCGAGCGAGATCGCGGTGAGCGTGTTGGGGGGAGCGTAGGCTACTTTTTCGATGCGTGCGCCTTCGGGTGAGAAGATAATATCGGTCACCTCTTCCCACTTGCCGGTAACGCCGCCTCCATCGTCGAGCGTCATCACGCGCGCAGTCTGGCGAAAGGTATAGTTGCTCCTCGCCTTGGAGAATGCGGCTTCCTTGGCCGCAAATTTCGCGATGATGTCGTCGATTTGCGACGGGTTGGGGTCGGTGAGGGTGGCGCTAAAAGCCACGCCGGTGAGCAGAGCGAAAGTAACGACGAAACGCATGGTGCCTCTTGTCTTTTAGTGTAGCGCCGTATCGGGGAAGAGAAATGTGCTTTGGGCTAGGTCGGATGACAGCGTCTCGCCCCTGTAAGATTTCCTCGGCATGAGCCTTGGGAACCGGTCAAGGCGGTAACATCAGATAAACGGACATGCTATAACCTCAGGAGGTTGGCACTCATGAAGCAACTAATTTTCCTGGTCGTATTGGTGCCAATGTTTGCCGCCGATCCACAGAGCGTCGTGGTATGGAAGAGTAGCGATCTCAAAAGCTTCGATAAAACTCTTGCAGCCAAACTGGATGATCGCAAGGTTGCCAGGGAAGAGTTCGGCAAGGCCGGAGATTACCAAACCTCGATCGTCCACCGGGAAGGGGACGGAGACGTGGAAATGGAGAGAGACCCCGTGCTGCTCATCATCGAGAGCGGACAGGCGACATTGGTGGGCGGCAAAATCGCGGATTCGAAGGCGGCCGCAACCGGAGAGGCCGTCGGTTCCTCCCTCACCTTGATTAAGGGCGGCGAAAGCACGGCGGTGGCCGAGGGGGATGTAGTTCTCATTCCCGCTAATCTGCCGCATCAGGTATTGGTGGCGACCGGCCAACGAGTAACCTATCTAATGATTAGGCAGCAGCGGCAAGACAGCGAAACCGAAAACGCGACTTCCTCCGCGCCGCCCGTGCCTGGCACGGCTGGCTCTTACGGCAAGAAGCCAGTTCTAGGAGTGGACCTGGGCTCCGGATTTCGCGCGTGCGTCCCTGGTGAAAACTCGCCCGACGGCACGGTGGTAGACGGCTACAGGAAATTGCTCAGTCACAGCTTCTTGGGGCCGAGTTGTCTTTGGAAGCCCGAAGCGTCGCCTGAGACAGCGGCGACCAGCTCGACGGGCGGCGAAAAAAAGGCGCGACCCGGAGCGGACGTGGGCGAGGGTTATCGCAGTTGCATGCCGGGCGACGACTCGCCCAGCGGCACGATCGTGGATGGCTATCGAAAGGTAATGAGTACGAGCCCCTTCGGAGTGTCCTGCGGATGGGAAAAAATCCAGTGAGGTCCTGCAGGGAATGAAGGTTGGTCGCACCGTGATCAGAAAAAGGCATTTCGTTCTGCTGTTGTCGATGTGGGGATTGGTCCACACGGCCGCCGCCCAGAGTGCCTTCAATGATGCCGACAATTACCGAGGTGGCTGGAGGACGGACAAGGGTGAGGCGCATACCTACGAGTTCTCGATCCGGGGCGACGAGGTCAGGGGCATCTATTGCACGTACTGCGCCGATGCGACGACGCTGGCTTTTGTCGATGGCAAGTTCGGAGCGGAAGGCCTCCGCTTCGTAGTAACGCACGTGAACGCGGACGGTAGCACCGCATATCAGGACAAGGCGACAGCCAGGTTCGATCACGGCAAGCTGATCGTGACCGGCGTCAGCGGGTCTTCTGGAAAGGTCCCTCCCGGCGGGGGTGGCGGCAAGTTCGAGCGCACCCTTATTAAAGATCCCCGGGGACCGGACCCGCTGCCGATCATTGTGTCCCGACTCCCCAAGGCTCCTCCCGTTCCTGCCGTGGCAATCAACCAGCAGGGAGTGGGCGCGCCGCTTCCGCGCTATATTCAACCCGGGCCCTGGAAATCGACGCTGACCGAGAAAGACGTTATCGGAGTCTGGCTGGGCTTTGGGGTAGGTGCGCCCAAGCAGTATTTCATCATTCGCCAAGTTGGTAACAAACTGCGCGGAATGGTGTGCGGGACTTGTGACAACCCCTACACGATGGCGGCACTGGACGACTTCGAGATCCAGGGTGACGTACTGAAGTTCAACATCCTCCACGAAGACTGGGGCGACGGCGATCTGCCTACGTTCTATAAGCACGTCACGGCTCACGTGGGATGGAACGAGATGCGCTGCGTGACTACGGCCGACCATCAGCCGCCATCCCCGGCACGGCCGAGGCCACCCGGCTTTGTGCCCGGTTTTTCTCTCACCGGACCGATAGCGATCGAGGCCACGGCGGGGAATCGCTGGCCGGAATGGCCACCAGAGAACACTTCGTTACCTCAATAGCCATTGACTTTATGCCAGGATCTGTTTAGCGATGGTCAGCTTCTGTATGTTCGTGGTGCCTTCGTAAATGCGGCCGATTTTGGCGTCGCGATAGAGCTTCTCCACTGGATAGTCCTTGGTGAATCCTACACCGCCGAAGATCTCCACCGCACGCGAGGCCGTGTCTTCGGACACTTGCGACGCGAAGTATTTGGCCATGGCGGCTTCGGTGACGTAGGGATGTCCGGAATCACGGAGCCGCGCGGCGTTGTATACCAGCAGGCGCGCCGCCTCTACTTCCGTCGCCATTTGCGCGAGCTCAAACTGCACGCCCTGAAACTCGGCGATGGGCTTGCCGAACTGCTGGCGCTGCTTGGCGTACCCTATGGCGTGATCCAACGCGCCTTGCGCCAGGCCCGTCATCTGCGCTCCAATCGCGATGCGCCCTTCGTTCAAGGTCTCAATGGCGATCTTGTAGCCCTTGCCCACTTCGCCGAGCACGTTGCCGGCCGGTACGCGGCAGTCGTCTAAAATCAATTCGCAGGTCGAGGAAGCGCGGATTCCGAGCTTGTCTTCCTTTTTCCCGACTTGAAATCCGGGGAATTCGCGTTCCACCAGGAAACACGTAATCCCGCGATGGCCGGCTTCCGGATTGGCGTTGGCGAATAACAGGAACAACCCTGCCTCGGCGGCGTTGGTGATCCAAAGCTTACGGCCTGTGATGAAATACTCGTCACCGCGCTTGGTGGCGTGTGTGGCCAAGGCGAAGGCGTCTGAGCCCGATCCCGCCTCTGACAGCGCGAACGACGCCACCATGTCGCTGGCCAGCTTCGGCAAATAGCGGCGCTTTTGATCGTCGGTACCCCAACGAATGATCACGTTGTTGGTGATGGTATTTTGCACGTCAACGATGACGGCTGCCGAGGGGTCGACGGCCGCGAGGGCTTCCACCGCGAGCACGGCCTGGAAGAAACTGCCGCCTTGGCCGCCATACTCTTCAGGGATCTCGATGCCCATCAACCCGAGTTCGAACATCTCGCGCAGCAAATCTTTGCGGAATGCCGCGGCCGCGTCCATTTCGCGGACGTAGGGACTAATGCGCTCGCGCGCGAAGCGCCGCACCGTGTCCTGGAACATCCGCTCTTCTTCGCTGAGGACGGTGAGGGGAGGCGTGGATGCGGCGGAAGTTTCGGCTACGTTCGGCATAATGCTCCCAGTCTACTCGCCGGGCGTTTGTGGCGCAGCAGAAGGTATATAATTGCGACCACTGGAGGCGCCTATGAAAACGGGGTTGATTGTTGTGTTGCTCATTTCGGCCGCGGCGCTATCGGCTTTTCAAGCACTCCCGAAATGCTCGGCTGTGGATCCCGATACCGCCAAGGCTGGGGACACCGTCAGCATTACGTGCCAAAACGCGGACAAAGCCAACGTTTCCGACCTGTATCTCACCGATGGAACCGACGACACGAAGGTTGCCATCATGGACCACACCGAAGACAAGATCAAGTTTCAGGTGCCGAAGATCAAGGCGGGGCGTTATCACATCGCGTTTTTGAACGCGAATAAGTCGTCGATGATCGAGCAGCCGGTGGTGCTGACGGTAGAGTAGGCGTTAAGCCTTGGCCAATTCCAGCGCCGCGACTTTCTTGGGACGAAGCAGGAACCAGGCCACTCCGGCGTACGCCAGAAGAGAGAGAAGGTTCAGGCTATTAATTCCCGAAGCCATGGAGCAGTATTCCAGAACTCCGCCCGCCATCGCGCCGAATTGATTGTAGCCAAGAGCAGGGGTTCTTGAAGTAAGCGAAGATGCGTACTTCCGAGGCGAGCCATCGAATGACGACCAACTCGATGAAGAGAGAGAGAAAACTGATCAGGGCTAAAGACCAGTATTTGCGAAGGCACGCAACCACGCTGCCTTGATCGGCCCGAGCCAGCGGGAACTTTAACCCCGCCTAGTCAGCGCTGGGGCAAGGAAATCGTGATATTGCGGTACTTTAGGCCGCCGGTATGGTCCCCTTGCAGGTAGATCGGTCCCGGCTCGCCTTCGCGACTGTCCAGCGCGCCGCCTGTAATACCCGGAATGGGGACGTTGTCGATAATCAGGACGCCATCGCGAACTACTGTGACGTTGCGACCCACCAGCATTACGTCGTAGCCTTCCCACTGGCCGGGGCGCGGCGTCACTTCGGTGCCTGGAGGAATGAATCCGTAGATCGATCCCATGGCATGGAAAGCATCGTTCTTGCCGGTCGGCTCGTACTCTACCTGAACTTCGTAGCGGCCTCGCAAGTATACGCCGCTGTTGCCGCCGCGCGGGCAGTTGTACTCGATGTGCAGCTTGAAATCGTCAAACTTGCGCGTGGTGCGAAGATTCGCTCCCGCCGCGAAGTTCTGAAGCTCGCCGTTCTCGGCGCGCCAGTGGTTCAGGGCAGGGTTATCGGGCTCCCACCCCGTCAGGTCGTGGCCATCAAATAGCGGCTCGGGAGTTCCCCAGGCAGTGGGGGCTTTGTGGTTCAGTGCCGGCGCCGGGACGCCGTTCAGTTGACCATCTGGAGTCTGTCCCGTGAGTTTATGATCGTTGACGACGATGCGCCATTGTCCAGGTCCGTCGTCAAACGTGAGACGATCTCCCTCCCCCTTCGCGTTGTGAACGGAGTGCACGCTACCGGTGCGGCCCACTATACGGATGGCGGGTCTTCCTCCTTCGTCGGCAAATTCCATCCAGGCAGGATACGAGACCTGGGGTGTGACACCCGGAGCGAATCTAACAACGGTTAAATCCCATCGACCGACAAAAGGTGAGGGCCGCTCGGCGGCGAGTATCGACAGCCCGCCCGTTAGCGCGAGGATGACGAATCTGCGGACGCGCTGCATCGTTGTTTACTCTACCGCATCGATGTTTACTCTACCGCATCGATGTTTACTCTACTGCACCGATGTTTAGTCTATCGAATTTAGAAATGGCAACCGATGTACGAACAGTAAACATTGATCAAGACGTATGAATTATGTTTAATCCTCTTGAAACCGGGGCTTCAAAGCATTCATCCTAGATCCAGTAGGACCCAATCTATGCGCACTCGTCTGCGACCTACCCTTCTTGTATTCATCGTTCTCGTATACATCAGCGGCGCGTGGACGGAGATCCTTCAAGCGCAAACGGACCGCATCCGCGCGCCGATCGCCGACAGCCAAACCGTAGAATTAACCGGCCATGTTCCGCCTCGCGCGCGGCCAGAGTTTGACCAAGGTCCCGTGGCTGGATCCTTCCCGCTGCCGGCCATCACAATTTACCTCAAGCCCTCGGCAAGCCAGCAGACTGCTCTGCAGCAGTTGCTGGCCGCCCAGCAGAATCCGGCATCCGCCGATTATCACAAGTGGCTCACGCCGGAGCAATACGCCGATCGTTTTGGCGTTAGCCAAAGTGACGTCGGCAAGATCGCCGCCTGGCTCAAGGCGCAAGGCTTCCAGGTGCAGCGCGTGGCTCGCAGCCGAACTTGGATCCAGTTCGGTGGGACGGCCCAGCAAGTGGAGAATGCCTTTCACACGCAGATCCACCGCTATCTGGAAAATGGCAAGCTGCACTACGCCAACTCTACGAACCCGTCGATTCCCTCGGCCCTCTCCGATATTGTGCTGGGCATGCGCGGGCTGAACGATTATCGGCTCAAGCCACGCAGCCGAATCAGGGGACTGAACCCGCAGGACACCACCGGCAGCGGGGAGCACCAGATGGCCCCCGACGACTTTGCGACCATTTACGACGTCACGCCGCTTTACACCGCCGGAATCGATGGCACCGGGCAAAAGCTCGTCATTGCGGGACAAACCGATATCAACGTGTCCGACATCCAGGCGTTCCGCAGCAAGTTCAATCTGCCGGCTATCAATCTGCAGCAAATACTGGTGCCGGGACAAGCCGACCCCGGGGTCAGTCAAGAGGATCTGCCAGAAGCCGATCTGGATCTGGAATGGTCGAGCGCGGTAGCGCGGGGCGCAACCATTATTTTCGTGTATTCCGGCGACGTCTTCACGTCCGTACAAGAGGCGATCGATCAAGTGTATGCGCCGGTGATCAGCATGAGTTATGGCGTGTGCGAGGGCGCGGATTTGCTCGACCTGCCCAGCGAACGGCAATTGGCCCAGCAAGCCAACTCAGAAGGCATCACCTGGCTGGCCGCCGCCGGTGACGACGGAGCGGCCGCTTGCGAAGATCAGAACGCCGTTATCGCGGAGGATGGGTTGGCTGTGGATGCCCCCGGCAGCGTGCCCGAAGTGACGTCGATGGGTGGATCGGAATTTAACGAAGGAAGCACCAGGACATTTTGGGGTGTTAACACAGCCAACGGGGCTTCCGCGCTGTCCTACATTCCCGAGATGGTATGGAACGACACGAACCTAGGCGGTGGGCTGGCGGCGGGTGGCGGTGGAACTAGCATATTTTTTCCAAAGCCGGTCTGGCAGACCGGGCCGGGCGTTCCGAACGATAGCTTCCGGCATGTTCCGGATCTCTCCATCGCGTCTTCGCCCGATCACGACGGTTACTTTGTATCCACCGGCGGCGCATTCCAGATCTACGGGGGCACCTCCATCGCCGCCCCTACCATGGCCGGTATCGTCACGCTGCTCAATCATTATCTGGTTTCATCCGGTGCTCAGAAGGAAGCCGGTTTGGGCAACATCAATCCGACGCTATACAGGATGGCTCAGAACGCACAAAAAGCTCCAGTTTTCCACGATATTACGGTTGGCAACAACAGCGTTCCCTGCGTCCCCAACTCTCCAGATTGCACCACTGGCGCCATCGGATATAACGCAGGTCCAGCCTATGACCAAGCCAGCGGGCTCGGCTCTCCGGATGCCTCCAATCTGATCCATCAGTGGAATAGTAATGTGAATGTGCCCACTGCGTCCGCGGTGGTTCCTTCCATCGATCAAAATCCGGTATTCGAACAAATCAGCCGGAGCGGGCATCGCTGGACATTCACCATCACGCTGACAGAAGAAGCGGGAGTGGCAACCACGCTGACGGGATTTACCATCAACGGCCAGAGCGATGATGTTGCTACGGTCTTCGGAACAACCCAAATCCCCGCGGACGGTTTTGTGGCTTCCACTGGGCTCGGCTTTACCAGTTTGAACGTGCCGGTCAACGTAGTCTTTGCGTTCACGGGCGTGGATGCGAGCGGGAAGCAATGGAGCGAGACGCTGACGGTGCCGTTCGATGGACCGCAGCCGCAGCTTCTGATTGGCGGCGCGAGCAATGCAGCTTCCGGCCTGCAATCCTACGCTCCAGGTATGCTCTTGAGCGTCTACGGCACAGCGCTCGGAAACTTCGCGCAGTTGGCCGGTGTAATTCCGCTGCCTCAGTATCTGGCTGGCTTTGAGGCGTCGGTAAACGGCGTGCCTACCCCGCTCTATTACGTTTCACCGAATCAAGTGAATATTCAGATTCCGTATGAGACTCTGCCCGGAACAGCCGCGCTCGTGGTTGGCAACCCCTACGCGAATTCCAACAATTACAACATTCAGATTGTGCAGGCTGCGCCGGGAATCTTTACGACGAACGGATTCACGGCCGCTCCCTTTTCGAGCGCAGCAGCGGGGCAAACCACCACGCTCTTCATTACCGGAGATGGGCAGGTCTCTCCGTCGCTCGCAACGGGCACGTCACCCGCCTCGAATACACCGTTGGCGCGGCTTCCTAAGCCCAATCTTCCCGTGACGGTCACAGTGGCGGGGCAGACTGCTACCATCGCCTTTATGGGCATTCCAAGCGGACTGGTAGGAGTGACGCAGATCAACTACCAAGTTCCCCCCCATACTCCGGCCGGCGTGCAGCCCGTAGTGGTGACTGTCGGAGGCGTGGCCAGCCCGCCGGCTAACTTGACGGTAACGAAGTAGGGCCCGGCAGCAGAACGTTACTTCGCGCTAACGGGTTGAGGCGCCGGTTCCGCCACGCCGCCGGTGGCTTTGTGGAGCAGATCCACGATCGATTCGAATAGCTTCGACTTCACCTGATAGCGCTGCGGCGCCCGCGTGATATACCGCACGATGACGTCCAAACCAGTGGCGGTCGGCCGGAGCTCTGCCACTGGTTTCGCTGAGAAGGGTCTTGTTCCGTATTGCAGGGTTACGCGCTCCCAATCCTTTGCCGCGTCGGCTGCGTCGGCCTCCGTGGCGCGCTCCACGATCTCGCGAATCTGCTGCGCAAGCAGATAGGGATCGCCCGTCATCGGCAGAGAAATCTGCAACTCGTCCCAAAGCCACTGTCCGGCTGTCGAGAAGTTGAAATAGTGGCCTTCGATGGCGAAGTTGTTTACGAATGCGACTCGCCTTCCGGTGGGATGACCGGTCACGCCCGAATTTCCCATTTCGAGCAGCACGGTCTTGAGAACGCCTATTTCGACAACTTCACCCCCCACTCCCAGGATCTCAACCCAATCTCCGACGTGAATGCCGTTCTTGCCCATGAGTGCGAACCAGCCAAAGAACGCGACGATAAAATCTTTCAGCGCGACCGTGAGCCCAGCCGTTGCCAGGCCGATAATGGTCGAAACCTGGCTGGGGGGACCAAAAATGAGGAGAACGATCGCGAACAAAGCGACCAACTGCACGGCAATCGTGGACATCGCCTTGATTTGGTGTAGACGTCGTGGATCGGTTTGACGATTGAACAGGTGACGAATCGACTGGTTGATCACGACCATCGCCAGCAGGATCGCGAGGACTATGGCGAGCGATCGCAGCAGAAGATGCAGCAGAGCTTTTTGCCTGCCTGTCACGGCAACGGCCCAGCGACCGTAAACATCCGCGAGTTGCTGGCTGTCCTGGACGCGCTTGTCAATGTCGGACATCGCTTTACGCTGGTCAGATAGACGCCGGATGCGCGCCAGCGCCGCTAGAGTGTCCGCTTCGCCGCTGTCGTCATCCGACGAACCGGCGTTGGTGCTCTGCGCTGCTGGTTTGTGGGTGGCGATCGCATCCAAAGCCTGATGTTCTTTCTCCAGCGTGGATATGTGTGTCACCACCTGGCTTTTGGCCACAGCCAGTTGCTGCTGGCGGTCCGCGAGTGAGAACCATGCGCGGACCTGTTCGCTCAGTGTGCTAGTGGGTGGCGCAGGCGCCTGCTTGGCAATTACCGGCTTATGCTGCGTCGCCTCATGTTCCTGCAACTCGCGCTCCAGCGCCTCGTGTGGATCGCCGCCTTGACGCGCCAGGTCTAACTGAGCGTCCTCCAGTTCGTCCTGATCGAGCTCCAGTTGCGCCTTCGCCAACTCCAAGGCATCGGAGGGAGCGGCGTTAGAGCCGGCGTTATTTTGCAGGCCGGCAAGCCGCTTCTGGTCATTCGCGATGGCCGCGTTCCAACCGGCCACGCGATCGGCGAGCTCCTTCAAAGGACCGGTTGCCGGTATGCTGGGCCCTTGCACCTCTCGGAGGGCTGAAGTGAAGGCTTGGTCGAGCTCATTGTCCGACAGGCGCAGAGCTTCGGCGGATAGTGGCTGCTCTTCCGTAGTGTCCGCCAGAGCGCTCAACTGAAGCGCGGTCTGGAGCATGCCCTGGTCCACTGGAGAACGCGTGGTTGGAGCGGCAACAGGCTTCGGAGCCGTTCCTCGCGTCATGTACACCCCAATGACGCAAGCCGTCAGCGCCAACGCGAGCAGCGCTCCCAGTGCTATGTGGGCGCGGATGAACAGCAGCTTCGGGTGTGGCATGGAGGCCGGGCCTCATACGAGAATAGCTGAGCTGCGCCCTACGAAATGATTCCCTTGCGCACCGCGTAGAGGATCAGCTCCGCCACGCTATGCAGATTCAGCTTCTGCAAAATATGCGTGCGATGCGTATCCACGGTATACAGGCTGAGATTGAGTGTGTTGGCGACCTCTTTGTTGGTCTTGCCCTCGGCGATCAGCTGCAGAATCTCGCGCTCGCGGTCCGTCAGCAGGTCGTAGCTGTCTTCGGCATCCTTGCGGCCCAGCGCCTGGAAGTAGTCTTCCTGAAGAATCCGGCTGACTTTGGGGCTGAAGAACGACCTCCCGTCCACCACCGCCTCAATGGCGGAGATCAGCTCGGCCTTCATGGCATCCTTCAGCAGGTATGCGCGCGCACCCGCCTTGAGCGACCGGATAATGTAGCTCTCATCGTGGTGCATGCTCAGGATAACCACGCCGATGTTGGGATGCTTTTCGACGATCCGCCGTGTCGCCTCGATGCCGTTCATGTTGGGCATGGCGATATCCATCACCACCACGTCGGGGTGCTGATCCTGTGCCAGTTGGAGCGTCTCGCGGCCATCGGCGGCTTCGCCCACCACGATGAACCCTGGTTGCCGTTCCAGCAAGAGGCGCATGCCATCGCGCAAAATATTATGATCGTCAGCCAGCAGGATGCGAATCTGCTCCATCCGCCAAGCCTCCGTTCCACACCACTTCTGTTTCCAGCTCGGAGCGCCGCGCCGAAACAGAGCCGCGCTTTGACATTGCTGGCGTCGTTGCCTCAAACGGCGCAGCTAGCGGTAACGCCACACGGAGCAGCGTTCCGCGCCCGGGCCGCGAATCGATCTGGAACGTCCCGCCCAGGTGCCGTGCACGCTCTTCCATTCCGAGCAGTCCCAATCCGCGCACTCGTTCTGGATCGAACCCGCTGCCGTCGTCTTGGACGGTTACGATAATTTGTCCGGCCTGAAGCCGAACGCACACCTGTACCGCTCTGGCCTGAGCATGCTGGGCACAATTATTCAGTGCCTCTTGCACCACCCGATACACGCAGGTCTTGTGCTCCTCCGGCAGCTCACCGGACATTTCGCTCGACACCTGCACACTCAGCCCGGTGCGCTTTCCGATCTCTCGCGCCTGCCACTCCAGCGCCGGCAACAGGCCGAAATCGTCCAGCATGGAAGGCCGCAGCAGCAGCGCCATATCGCGGATCTCATTCATCCCTTTTCCCGCCACGCCGCGGATGGAGTCCAGATGCGCCCGCACTTCCGGCGGTGGGTCCAGGTCCAGCAGGTTCTCGGCTTCCATCAGCACCGCTGAAAAGGCCTGCGCTACCTCATCGTGCAACTCACGCGACAAAGCGCGCCGCTCTTCCTCCTGGGCCCGCACCAGCCGCGCGGAAAGCTCCTGCAGACTGGCTTGCGAATGGACGCTTTCCTTCAGCCGCTGCTGCACCTCGCCTTCCAGCTTCAGGATGTGAAATATGGTGAAAGCGGCCAGCGTCACGCCGCCCAGCAAGGTGATTGCAACCATCGCCAGCAGCCCGAACTGCAGACGTCCGAATAGGTCGCCCAGTTTTAAATCGCCACGCCGCAGCGCCTCTTCATTCAAAGCCTCGATGCGATCGGCGATCTGCAGCATTGAGGTTCGACGTGGGACCAGTTCTTCATAGAAGAACGCGTCGCGGTATTTGCCGCGCTCCTGGCTGGTCCATGCCAGGGTGCGATCCAGAACTTTCCAGTACGCGTCAATCTGCGACCGTAAATCCTGGAAGGGCGCCACTTCTTCGGGCTCCAGTGCCGCGGCATAGCTTGTCAGCGCACTCTCTGAATCGCGCCGCAGCCCATCCAGGGTGGCCACTTGCGCCTGCGCTCCCGATTGTTCCGGCGCGAGCAACGAGTCCCGGACGAAGGTGCCCGACAGATAAATATTGGACCGGATCCGCTCCAGCGTGCGATTGCGCGCCAGGAAACTGGCCTGCAATGTGGTGTCGTTATGGCGCAGGCCATTAAGAAAAAGCAATGCCCCTGCTTCGGCCGCCGCCATGATCAGCAGCAGGCCGCCAAATCCGGCTATTAGAATCACGCCTGGGCGGTGCCGCATGCTTACTTGATTGTAACGGACGGTATGCGGGAGTAGCTCGACGGTGGGGCGAAACCACATCCTCTTTACGGTACTAGGGTAATCGTTCCGCGCAAATACAGTGACAACGGTATTTTTTGATGCTGGGCGCGCCTATATGCTGTAAATACGAAAGCTTAGGAGGCTTTGGATGAAATTACGATTTTTGGCTTGCGTGGCGCTTACGGCGCTCTCGCTGAGTTTCTCCGGTTGCGCGAAAAAGGTTGCCGCCAAAGCGCCTTCCGCCCCGACTTCCACGCCGATTGCGCCGGCAGTCGCCACGCGACCCACGCCGGCACGAACCTCTTCCCCTGCGGCACGGACCGCTTCCAGTACGCCGTCGCGCCTGCCCGACGCCGCTACGCGTGCCCGGATCCAGGATCTGCTGAATCGCATCCAGGACGCCTATTTCGATTACAACAAGCACACCTTGCGTCCCGACGCCGAAGCTGCTCTCAAGATGGACGCCCAGACGTTGGCTGACATCATCAAACAATACCCCGACTTCAAACTCACCGTCGAGGGATTCGCCGACGAACGCGGATCGGATGAATATAACCTGGCGCTGGGCGACGCGCGCGCCAAACAAACCAAAGAGTATCTGTCCAACCTGGGACTTCCGGGCAATCAGCTTGCTGTCCTCAGTTACGGCAAGGACAAACCGGTCTGCACAGAGCACGACGAAGAGTGCTGGCAAAAGAATCGCCGTACTCACATTACGCAAGCACAAGCGAACTAGTTAAGAAGCCAGAATTCAGAACACCCTATCGCGCTGATAGACGGGCGAGTACCCTTCCTACTGCATCCCCGGCGTTCGGAGAGAGCGCCGGAGTGCAGAGTTTCTGCTCCTGCATCCATAAGTCCTCGGCCAGTTGAAGATTCATTTCCGCCGCGTCTTCCATCTCACTTCGCCTTGGGTTGGCGGTTAGCGCCTTTTGCGCCTGGGCGGTTGGGCCCGTTTGGCAATGTTGGATGCGCATCACCTCAGCCTGCAGCAGTTCTTTGCTCCGCTGGTAACGCGCTGCGGCCCGCAATCCACGAGCGTTCGGATCGAGCGCCAAGACCCGTGCGCTCAGATCGAGGTACGGCTTGCTCATTTCGTCCGATGGATTCCATTGCAGCGCCTTCAAAAAAGCAGCGTGAGCTTCCGGGTAATTCTCCAAGGCGAGCTCAGCCTGTCCCAGGCCGGCATAGGCTTGCGCATCCCGATCGTCCAACTGGATCAGATTCCGAAAGACGTCAGCGGCCTCGCGGGGCGCGCCGTAGCTGAGCAACAAACTCCCGATCTTTTTCCTAACAACTGTATCGCGGGCCGCAGGTCCCAAGGCAGCTAACAGCTCAGCGATGGCTTGCGTTCCTTGCCCGTTCTTCTCGAGTAGAGTCGCCAATTCGAAACGAGCCTGCATCCGGTTCTGCTCTTGACCGGCGAGCCACGAGCCGTCGATCGCCCGGTGGTAAAGCTTCACTGCGTCGGCCGATTTACCTTGAGCGGCGGCGATCCGCGCTTCGCCGAGACTTGCCAGCGCATTCTCCGGATCCCGCTTCAGCAGAGCATTGAGATAGACCGAAGCTTCCGCCGGATGGCCGGCCTTAGCCAGCGCAAGCCCTAACTCCAGTCGATACTGTGTGTTGCCGGGAGCCGCGGACAACGCGTCGCGGAACTGTTGTACCGCTTCCTCATCGTGATCCTGTTGCAGCAGCTCATGGCCGGTCTTGTAATATTGGTCGGCGCGCTGCGACCGTGCGGACCGGTAGTAGTAATTGAGGAAGCCTATCACGAGAAGCACGGCCAGGCCGGCGGCAATTACGCCCGGCACCAGTCTGCGAGACATGCGAATCTCTTCGCTTTCCAACTTCGCCTGGCTCTTGTCTCCCGTCACGCCGTACGCCTGCAGGATGTCCTTCAGAGACACTATGCCTTTCAGGTCGCGAATGTCCGCACGCCCCACTACCGGCAGCACGTTGAGTTTGCTGTGCGCCATGCGGCGCAGCGCCATATCCAGCGGATGATCCATGTGCAGATGGGGAAAAGTGTCCGACGTCAGCAAGGGGTTCGGAACATCGGCCGGCAGCAGTTCGCCGAGCACGCGGTCTCCGCGCCCCGCTTCAATTTCTTGCTCCACCTGCGCCAGCGTAATGGTGCCTGCTAAACGCCCCCCGTCCATTACGGGCCATGCATTTCGATCGGCATCCAAATGCCCGCGCGCATCTTCTACGCGGTCTGTTCTGGTTAGCACCTGCTGCGGCGCTTCGGCTGCGTCCCGTACGATCAATAGCCCTTGCCGGTAGCGAAGTCCGGATGGCAGATGCAATCCATCCTGGTGCTGCAGAGCTTCGTAGATCGGCTCTTTTTGCAGACGATAGGAGATGTAGAAGCTGATCAGGTTCGCGATCATGAGCGGCACGATGATGGAATAATCGCGCGTCATTTCGAAGATCATGATCACCGACGTCAACGGCGCGCGTACGATCCCGGCAAACAGCGCGCCCATGCCCACCAGAGCATACGCGCCGACGCCGCCCGTGAAGTCCGGAAGAAGTTGATGGGCCACCGTTCCCACCGCGCCACCCAGCATGGCGCCAATAAACAAGGCGGGACCGAAAATGCCACCCGCGTTACCGGTTCCGTAGCAGCTGGTTGTGGCGAGGACTTTCAACACCACCAGCAGCGCCATCACCTCTAACGTCATTTGTCCGTTGAGCGCTTCGCTCACGTGCCCGTAACCGACTCCCAGTACATCCGGCACGAACCATCCCATCAGTCCCACTGCCAGCCCGCCCATGGTCGGCTGCCACCACTCCGTCGAGCGGGGCATGCTCAGGCAGTACTTCCGGATACCCAACAGCAGTTTGACAAACGCCACCGAAACGAAGCCGCCCGCGATTCCGAGCAACGCGTAGGTGACGAATTCAATCGGGCTGACCAACTGGTAGGACGGCACATGAAACAGCGGCTCATCGCCCAGCAGGAGGTGCAGCGTGACCCAGGACGTCGCCGAGCCGAGCACGATGGAACCCAACACTGGGGCGTGCAGATCGCCCATTACTTCTTCCAGCGTGAACAGCACGGCCGCTACGGGAGTGTTGAAGGCCGCTGCGAGCGCCGCCGCCGCACCTACGGGAATCAATTCGCGAATCCTGCTCGGCCCTAGCCCGAGTCGCCGTCCAAGCACCGATGCGATCCCCGCTCCTACTTGCACCGACGGCCCTTCGCGTCCTAGCGCGATGCCGCTTGCCAGAGATGCCGAACAGCATCCGAACTTGCCAAGCACCGTGCGAAGGCTGATAAAACCGTCGCGCAGGAACAAGGCCGCTTTTGTCTGTGGGATACCGCTTCCGCGGGCGTTGGAAAAAAAGCGCGAGAGCAGGTAACCGGTGATGAGTGCTCCGCCGGTGGGGATCAGAACGCGCCGCCACGCTGCGCCTCCCGCCGGATACATGCGAGCGCCCAGGTTCTCGGTGACGTAGATGAATGCCGCCACCACCAGGCCCACTAGCGCGCCGATAATCAGCGTGAGCAGCAGCATGATTTTGTCTTCGTGCTGGAGGAGAGACTCGGTGTTGGTCCAATGTGCTAGACGGCCGCGCCAATTTCCAGCGGGAGGAACGGTGATTGCGATCGGCGATGACACCTATTATCAGAATATCAACGCACCGTGGGGCTTTGTCCTCCTAGGAGCGAAGTAACTTCTAACTATGGAGCATCTTCTAGCTACGGAGCAGCTTCTAACTACGGAGCATCTGAGGCACGCGTTCGAAATGTTGATCGCGGGTGATCAGCATCAGATCATGCTCCAATACGAGGGCGGAAATCCAAATGTCGTTGTCCGGAATCGGTGTCCCCGCGCGTTTGAGCTGGACGAAGAGATGCGCATAGTGCTCGGCGGTTTCACGCGCCGGACACAAAACTCCAACGGTGGGTTTGGCCAGGAAGCGCTGGAGGAGGATTTCGTTGCGGTGTTGTTGTGAGCCGCCATAAAATCCGGCCTTGATCTCCGCCAAGACGATCAAAGGGAGCCAGACCTCGTCGCATTCGCCCAGCCGGCTGGCCAACTCCGCGTCACCCTGAAACAAGTCGGTGAGCCGGTTGGTGTCCAGCGCGACTCTCACTTCAGGCCCTCACTTCCACTTAGACCAGTCAATTTGGCGCTGGGAGGCGATCACTTCGTCGAACGCGGGATCTGGCGTCCATTGGCCGACGAGTTCGGAAAAATCCGCCTTGCGGGTACGTCCGATGGTGGCGCGCGTCAGCTCGTCTATCACCACTTGGTTGAGGCTTAGCTTGAGCTGGGCCGCTTTTTTCCGAAGCACGCGATCAACCTCCACCGGGACACCACGAATCGTGTACTGTACCAGCTCGTGTTTGACGGTTGCCTGCAAATTCATGCCTACATGATAGCATCAATTGACTCCATCGGTCAATACGCTTGCATTTGCAATGGTTTCCAGTCGATCGAGGATCTCGGCGACACGGTCCCGTTGCTCAGGTCCCAGAAAGCCGCCTGCGTTGTCCTCGAACTTTGCGCGCAGCTCTTCCTGCGTCATCGGGTTTTCGGCCGAGCCTCGATTGTATTCTTCTACTTCTTCAAACGTCCGGTCGTCTTTGAGCACGATCTTGACCGCCCCTTTAAAGCGGCCGGGGCCGGGATAATCCGGATCGACATGATACTGGACACGGCGCGCCAGCGCCAGGATCTCGGGATTCTTGAGACTCTCCGCACCATAGGCGGATTTGCCGAGCGCGCCCTGATACAGAGCCTCAGCCAGACTATATTGCAAACTCACGCGCCCATGCGAATCGGACGCCGGCGCGAATTTTTCTTCGGTGGGCTCGCACACGATGCCGACGATGAAGGCCGTCACGGGACACTCGATGCGCTCCACATCCTGGGGCCTAATTCCGTGTTTCGATTTCAGCCGCAGCACTGCACTGATGTAGGGATGTATCACGTGCGCGGCCGGAAATGGCTTGAACGACGAATTGCGGCTCTCCCAATGCTCGCCCAGCCGGTCAGTAATCCGCGCAAAGTCGCGATGCGCGTTCGGATCCTGTACGTGCGAAGCGAACAATCCCCAACGCCCTTCAAACACTTGTGCCGGACCCGTGACACCGGAGCGCGCCAGCAGCGCCGCCGTGATGCCGCTCTGCGCCGACCATCCGGGATGCAGAAACTTGGTCTGCGTTCCATCCACCCAGCATTCGAGCAGTCCCGACGCGAAGCTTCCGGCTATGCCCGCGGCCCGCGCCAATGCCTCGGGGTTGAGTCCGAGGAGTTTGCCAGCCAGATAGGCCGCGCCGAACGTTGCGAACAGACCAGTGGGATGAAAACCTCGCCGATGGAGCTCGCCGGAGGAAACGCTGCCCACGCGGCAGGAGATCTCATTGCCGATCGCAATGGCAGTGATGAGATCGCGCCCCGAGACCGGCATGTAATCAGCCGACGCGAGGGCCGCCGACACTGCCGGGCTGCTCATGTGAACGATCGACTCGTTGTGGGTGTCGTCGAATTCCAAGGCTTGGGAAAAAGCCCCGTTGGCGAACGCGGCTGTGGTAACGCCTACCCGATCCCCGTACCCGAGTATGCGGCACGGCCCTGGCGCTGAAATGGCCAGCGATGCCGCGCGAACAGAACGGCCGAAAGCCGTTTCGGCTCCGGCCAGCGCCAAACCGATGACGTCCAGCACGCGCAGTTTGGTGGCCGCGACGATGTCCTGAGGCAAATCTTCGAAAGTGACGCTCGCAGCCCAGCTCGCGAGCGCCGTCGAAAGGGGCGTCGGTGTGCTCAAGCGATGGACCACCCGCCGTCGATCGGCAGCGCTGCCCCGGTGATATCACGGCTCTCCGGTCCGCACAGAAACAGCATCAGGGCGGCGACGTCTTCGGAAGTGATGAAGCGTCCACCCGGCTGCTTGCTGGCGAGAAATCGCTGTTCGGCTTCGGCCCGCGAGATGGATTCGGCCAGCATCATTTGTTCCACCGAACGCACATGCACGGGCGTTTCAACGGTGCCGGGGCATACCGCGTTGCAAGTGATGTTGTGCCCCCGCGTCTCAAGAGCGACGGCGCGTGTCATTCCGATGAGCGCGGTTTTGCTGGTGACATAGTTAATCCGGTTCACGCCTCCGATCAAACCATAGATCGACGAGACGTTGATGATCCGTCCCCAATTGCGACGCCGCATTTCGGGTAGTGACAGCCGGATGGTATGGAACGCTGCTGTGACATTGACTGCGATTCCAAGGTCCCAAGCTTCCGGCGGAAAATCGTCGACCGACGATGCATGCCTCACCACGGCGTTATTCACCAGAATATCCACCCCTCCGAAAGTATCCACGGCGATCGCCAACATCCGCTCGATTTCGATGGCGTGCGCCAGGTTCGCGGCGCAATACATGGTGCGAACGCCATGCTCTTTCTCAATCTGTGCTCGCAGAGCAGCGATCTCCCGCTCGTCGCCAAAACCGTTGATGACGACATTGCATCCAGATGCGGCGAATCGTTTGGCGGCGGCCAAGCCGAGGCCTTGCGTCGAACCAGTAATGAGAGCGCATTTCCCTTGGAGCACGATGATTGCTGTCATTATAATGGCTCTCCATGGAACCATTCGAAGTTTTTGCGATTCGCTACGGGCACCTGGGAAATCGCCACCCGGGACAGAGCTTCATCCTGGCGGACCCGCACGAATACGGGCCGGACCTCGATTATTTCATCTGGGTGGTGCGCCGCAGCGACTGCATGTTCGTCATCGATACGGGATTTGCCGAGGAATCGGCCATACGCCGCAAGCGAGAGCATCTGCGCAGCCCGGTTGAGGCGCTGCGGCTTCTCAATATCGATCCGGACAAAGTCACGGATGTGATCCTGACTCATTTGCACTACGATCATGCCGGAAATCTGGATCGCTTTCCCGCGGCGCGCTTTCACGTGCAAGATCGCGAGGTGGCGTTCGCCACCGGTAGATGCATGTGTCACCATCTGCTACGCGAAGCGTATGATCTGGAGAACGCGCTCGAGATGGTCCGAAAAGTATACTCGGGCCGCGCTGTTTTCCACGATGGCGAATCCGAAGTTGTGCCCGGTCTCACCCTGCATCGGGTGGGCGGGCACACGGCTGGATTGCAAATTGTCCGCGTGTGGACGAAGCGCGGGTGGATGGTCCTGGCCGCCGACGCTTCGCACCTGTATGCGAATTTCGAGCACAAACGGGCGTTCCCCGTGGTCTACAGCGTCGCGGAAATGCTGGAAGGCTACCAGCTGCTCTATCGGCTGGCCGATTCGCCGAATCACATCGTGCCGGGGCACGATCCGCTGGTGATGAAGTATTATCCAGCGGTGACTGCAGAGCTCAATGGCATCGTGGTGCGCCTGGATGTACCGCCTTCACGCTGATATAACACTTGCTTTCAGTAGCGCATGATATCCTAACCGCTTTGGAGCAGGGAGAATCTATTCATGGCTCAGCTGAACGTCGGCTTTGTCGGCGTTGGACGGATGGGCGGCCCTATGTGCCGCCGGTTGATCGAGGCGGGGAATAGCCTCACGATTTTCGACAAGAGCGACGCCGCGATGCGTCCGCTGGAAGCGTTGGGCGCGAAGCGGGTGGATTCACCCGCCGCGGTTGCATCGGCGGCCGAGATTGTTTTGGCCAGCTTGCCGACCCCGCCCATCGTGCAAGCCGCCGCTCTTGGGCCTCAAGGCGTCATCGAAGGCAGCCGGGTGAAAATATTCATCGACGTTTCCACCACTGGGTCCACGTACGCCAAGCGCGTGGCCGAAGGTCTCAAGGCGAAGAACATCGTCGCTGTCGACGCGCCTGTGAGTGGAGGTGTCGCCGGCGCGGAGAAAGGCACGCTCGCGGTGATGGTCTCCTGCGACGACCAGACTTTCGCAACCGTAAAACCCGTCGTGGAGGTAATCGGAAAAGTTTTTCATGTTGGCAAGCTGCCCGGCCAGGGCCAGACCATGAAGCTGCTGAACAATCTTCTATCGGCAACCGCGATGGCGATTTCTTCGGAAGCGTTGGTAATGGGCGTGAAGGCAGGGCTCGATGCGAAGCAGGTGATCGACGTCATCAATGCGGGGAGCGGACGCAACACGGCGACGATGGACAAGATCCCGCGCTGCGTTTTGAATCGCAAGTTCGATTTCGGTTTTGCCATCGGCCTGCTCAATAAAGATATCCGGCTGTGCATGGAAGAGGCTGAAGCCATGGGCGTTCCGATGGTGGTGGGAAGCGCGGTGCGGCAGATGCTTGCGATCGGCACGGCGAGCCAGGGCCCCGACGCCGACATGACCGAGTTAATCAAAGTAATGGAAGACTGGGCCGGCGTCATCGCCGAATCCAAGTAGAGATCAAAGGAGAGCAAGTGGAAAAAGAGATGTTTGAGAAGGGCCTAAAGATTCGTCGCGAAGTTCTGGGCGCCGAGTATGTGGACAAGGCGATCAGCACCGCGGATGATTTTAACCGGCCGCTGCAGGAACTGGTGACCACCTATTGCTGGGGTGAATGCTGGGGACGTCCTGGCCTGGATCGCAAGACGCGCAGCATGCTGAATCTGGCGATGATCTCGGCCTTGAACCGGCCGCACGAAATCAAAGCGCACGTGAAAGGCGCTATCAACAACGGGCTCACCAAGAACGACATTCAGGAAGTGTTCCTGCAAGTTGCCATCTACGTCGGCGTTCCGGCGGCGGTGGACAGCTTCCGGCTGGCGCGGGAAGTTTTCCAGGAGATGGGAATCTAACGTCCAGCCGAATCCTGATTGTAGATTACGATCCGCAGTGGCCAGAGCTCTTTGAGCGTGAGGCGGACCGGGTTCGGGCGGCGCTCGGCAGCCGCGTGCTACGGATTGAACATGCCGGCTCAACTTCAGTACCCGGCTTGGCCGCCAAGCCCGTGATTGACGTGATCCTCGCGGTTGCCGATTCGGCCGATGAAGATGCGTACGCGCCGTCGCTCGAGTCCGCCGGCTACCTGCTTCGCATTCGGGAGCCGGGCTGGTATGAGCACCGCATGTTTCAGGGGCCGGACACGGAAACGAACCTGCACGTATTCTCATCCGGTTGTCCTGAAATCGCCCGTATGCTTGCGTTTCGCGACTGGTTGCGCGGCAACGCTGGAGATCGGGATGTTTATGCACGCACGAAACTTGCCTTGGCTGAGAAGGAATGGAACGATGTCCAGGATTACGCCAATGCGAAGACTGCGGTGATCGAGGAAATCCTAGCGCGAGCGAGTAGCGCTTAGTCCTTTCGCAAAGCCGCTTCGCGCCAGAGCTTTTCCGGGCGGCTCAACCAAAACCACAGCGCCGTGCCGAGCGTGGGGAACAGCGCGGCTGAGACGAAAACCGCCCCGTACCATTTCTGATCGAAGCAGCGGCCCCAGACCGGCAAAATCAAGGCCAGCACGGCCGACCACGATCCGGATCCGATTCCTCCCACCAACGCCGTCTGATCGCGCGGATATAAGTGCGAACCAACGCGCAGGGAGAGCACCACGAAGCCATCCGCGATGAATGTTGCCCAGAAAAACAGGGCAAGGACCACCGGCCACGAGTTGATTTGGGTTACCAGTGCGGTTGGCAGCGCGAGTACCGCGAGCATGAAAAACAGGCCTGTGGGCCGATGGCCGCGCGTAACGAACTTGTCCGCGATCCAGCCCCAGAAAAAATAGCCCGCTTCCCAGCCGAGCAGCGGGATCCATAGTATTTTGCCGAGCTGAGCCTGCGAAAGGTTGAACGCACGGTTCAGGTAGAGCGGGCTCAGATAGGAAACCAGGCCCAGCGCGACAGCTCCGAGTCCAAAGCTGGCTACCACGAGCCACAGACGACGCTCCAGGAAATTCGGCCAAGCTATTTTGAGCGACGATCGCTGATGCTTTGCTAAATATGGCGGCCGTCCGATGATGGCCCACAACGCCAGCCAGCAGGCGCCCATCGCACCGGTCACTAGGAAGGCGGAGCGCCAGCCGAAACGCAGGGCGATCGGCGTGACAATCAGCGGAGTAATGATGGCTCCGAGCGATGCGCCACTATATCCAATCGCCGTTCCGCGCGATTGCCGATTCGCAGGCAACGACTCCGCCGCCGCTTTGAGTGCCGCCGGGAAAGCCGATCCTTCGCCGAAGCCAAGCACGCTGCGCGCGACGGCGAATCCCCAGAATCCCGTCATCCATGCATGCGCCGTGCTGGCGATGGCGCGCAATGAGACTGCGGCGAACATTCCTTTGCGCAGACCGATGAAATCGAGGAACGAGCCGAATAGCGGGTTCCCGATCATGTAGAAGATGGAAAATGCCGAGAGGGCGTTCGCGTATGCTTGCGCGCTCAGGCCCGTGTCGTGCAGGATCATGGGCGAAAGCACCGCCAGCACTTGCCGGTCTACGTACGACAGCAAGCTCGACAGCATCATCGCCACCGAAGGAACCCACATGATCCAGCTTCTGACCGAGGGCGTGGCTGCGCGAATGGCTGGGGCCGGGCTAACGCCGATTTCGCTCACCACTGGAGTTTATCGTAATCGGGTATCGTATACCTGAGGGCGTGTTGAGACATCAAATTCTTGCTGTAACCACCATCGCGGCTGCACTTTTGCTGGCTCGCGGAAGCGCGCGGGGCGCGAACGAATCGTCTGCCAGCGGCTGCGACCGCGCGTGTTTGCAGGGTTTTGTCGATTCGTATCTCGACGCGATGGCGAAGCACGATCCGTCCAAGCTGCCCGTTACGGCGTCCGTGAAGTTCACCGAAAACGGAAGAGAACTCAAGTTGGGCGAGGGATTCTGGAAGACCGCGGGACCGGCCACCTATCGACTTTACGCTCTGGATCCTCAAAGCGGCGACGCAGCGGCACAAGCCGTGGTCTCAGAGAATGGCGAGCTCAATACCTTCTTCGTTCGCCTGAAACTGAAGGCTAAGAAAATATCGGGAGCGGAGACTCTGGTGTGCCGGAAAGGTCAAGCCGGCTTCTTCGCGCCGGACAAGATGACCACGGCGCCGGCTATTTATAGCGAACCGCTGCCGGAATCCGAGAAGACCGCGCGCACACAGTTGATCAAGCAGGCCAGCGCGTATTTCACTGCGGTTCAAACCGAAGGCACTAAGGATTACAGGGCTGCGCCGCTGGCGGCTGACATGAATCGTTTTGAGAACGGGGTGCAGACCACCAACGTCCCGGTGATGGGTAATCCGGCGATGAGTGGCGCCGAACAATTGGACAAGGGCATTTTCAAGGGCTTGGTTATTGACCACCGGCGTTTCCCTGTTGTCGATACGGAGCGCGGTGTCGTGGTGGGGCTCATGCTGATGCATGCGAACATGAATGGCCAGATGGGTGGGATTCTGATCTCGGAAATGTTCAAGATCGCGGGCAACAAGATCGAGCAAGTGCAAGCGGTGATGGTAAACGTTGCTAACGACTCCGACACCGGATGGAAATGAGTCTTTCGCGCAGGATGGTGCGCGCCGCACGCGGGCTGGTGATGGATCAGCTTCCGCCGGAAGCGATCGCGAAGGCCAAGATCGGATTGCTCGACCTGTTTTCGTGCGCGTTTGAAGCGCGCGATCTGCCGTGGGGCTGTCAGGCGATTCGCATGGCGAGCAGTGCGAGCGGCAAAGCGACGGTGATCGGAACGACGGTGCGCTCGTCGCCACCCGAAGCGGCATTTGCGAACGCAACGCTGGGGCACGGACTGGTTCGCGAGGACATGCACACTGGCGCGGTGAGCCACCTGGGCGTCGTGATTTTTCCCAGCCTGCTGGCGCTTGCGCAGCAGCAGAAGGCGAGCGGCCGCGATTTCATTCTGGGCGCGGTCTGCGGATATGAGATCGGCGCGGCAGTTGGCAGGGCGATCATGGACCAGGAAATGGTCCGGCGTTTTCGTCCCACCGGGATCACGGGTCCGTTGGCGGGCGCGATTGCTGGAAGCCGTTTACTCGGGCTGGATGAAGACGCGGCGGTCAGCGCGCTCGGTTTTGCGGCGAACGCAACGGGCGGGTTAAACGAGTGGCCGTACTGCGGCGGCGACGAAATGTTCTTTCATCCCGGATTCGCGGCGCGCAGTGCTGTGACTTCGGTGGAGCTCGCATCGCTCGGAGCTCGAGCTTCGGAGAGCGCGCTGGATGGTCGCGCTGGACTTTTTGCTGGATTGAACAAAACAGATCGCATTGCGCATGTCGCGCCCTTCTCCGGCGGCCCACTGGAAATTCTCTCGGTCTATTACAAGCCCGCGCCCGCGTGCAATTATGCGCAAACGGCCTGCCAAGCCGCGCTGGCTGTAGCGTTGGAGCACGGATTTCGGAGCAGCGACATCGAGTCGATTGTGGTGAAAGCTTCTGCTGCGGCGGTGGGATATCCGGGCTGCGATTACGCCGGCCCATTCGAGCGCATCCTGCAAGCCAAGATGAGCATCCAGTATTGCGTGGCTGCAACTCTGGCGCGAGGCGCGATCGAGGAATCGAATTACCATTGTCTGGATGACCAGGAGGTCAATCGGCTTGCGGGAGTCGTGAAACTGGAAACAGATCCTGGCTTCACCGCCGCGTACCCAGGCGCCCAAGGTTCAGAAGTGATCGTGAACTTTGGCGGGCGGACTGCGCGATCCCGAATGGATGATGTCATCCCGGCGACGCCCGATCAGATTCGCGCACGATTCCGATCGGCCTGTGCCAATTGGCGTGTTATCGAAGAGATTGTCGAAAAACTCGAAGAACAGGAAGATATGAGCGTTTTGAGCGGAGGTCTAGCAGGGTGAAGAAGCATCAGATGTTGATTGGCGGGAAGTGGGTAGATCCCGCCACGGGTGAATGGTTCGAGTCCGTGAATCCGTTCACGGCGAAAGCGTGGGCGCTGGTTCCGCGCGGCTCGAAGGCCGATGTGGACAATGCGATCTCGGCAGCCAAGTGCGCGTTTCAGGGTGAATGGCGCAGGCTGACGGCAACGGCGCGCGGCGCGCTGCTTCACAAGCTTGGCGACCTGATCGCTGCTGAAGCTGCGCGTCTGGCCGAGATAGAATCTACCGACAACGGCAAGCTGATCGCCGAGATGCGCGGCCAGCTCAATTACATCCCGCAATGGTTTTACTATTACGGCGGCTTGGCCGACAAGATAGAAGGCCGCGTGATTCCGATCGATAAGCCGGGCGTGTTCAACTTCACGCGCGAAGAGCCGCTGGGCGTGGTTGCCGCGATCACGCCGTGGAACTCGCCGCTGCTTCTGGCTACTTGGAAGCTCGCGCCTGCGCTGGCCGCCGGCAACACGGTGGTGTGGAAGCCATCGGAATTTTCTTCGGTATCCGCGTTTGCTTTTGGCGAGCTGTTCGAGAAGGCGGGCTTCCCGCCGGGCGTGGTCAATATCATCACCGGCTTCGGCAACGAAGTGGGCGAGCCTTTGATCACCCACCAAGACGTCGCCAAGGTGGCGTTTACCGGCGGCGACAAAACCGGAGAGCACGTCTATGGGCTTGCGGCGCGCGGCATCAAACCGGTCACTTTGGAGCTGGGTGGTAAGTCGGCCAATATAGTTTTTGACGACGCCGATCTCGATCAAGCGGTGAAAGGCGTGGTCTCGGGGATCTTCGCAGCCACCGGACAGACTTGTATCGCAGGCTCACGCGCCCTGATTCATCGGCCCATTCACAAGGAATTCGTGGAGCGCTTGCTCGATCTCGCCAAGACCGCGCGCATGGGCAATCCGCTGGATGCGTCCACGCAAGTTGGCCCTGTAACCACGCGCCCGCAATACGAAAAAGTTCTCGATTATATCCGCATCGCAAAGGAAGAGGGAGCGGTCTGCCGTCTGGGCGGCGCTGCGGCACAGCGCGAGGAATGCGGGTCGGGCTGGTTCGTCGAACCCACGATCTTCACCGATGTGAATCCGCAGATGCGCATCGCGAACGAAGAAGTCTTCGGCCCGGTGCTTTCGGTGATTCCGTTCGACGACGAAGACGAAGCGGTTCGCATTGCGAACAACACCGTTTATGGGCTTGCGGCCGGCGTTTGGACGCAAAGCATTCGCCGCGCATTGATGATGTCAGAGCGTTTGGAGGCTGGAACGGTGTGGGTGAATACGTATCGTGCGGTCAGCTACATGTCGCCATTCGGGGGCTACAAACGTTCCGGAATCGGACGCGAGAGCGGCATCGAAGGCATTCGCGACTATTTGCAAACTAAGAGCGTGTGGATCGATATCGCTGGCAACGCACCAAATCCGTTCGTAATGCGATAGTCTGGTGCGCTCGAAACTGGAAGGCTCATGGTAGACGACGCAACCGCCACGTACATTGTCGAAAATCAGAAATGTTTTGAAGACCTGAAGCAGGTGGCATCGCAGCTCGCGGGCTTGCTGGTGCTGGCCGCCGCGGGATCGAAGGAAGCGACGCTCGATCATCCGGTGCTGGGCGCGGCTCGGGAGCTGTTTCGCGAAGCGAACGATGCGTTGCGGTGCGTTTGTCCAACGGAACGTGCCCGCAAGCACCATACACATCTCGCGCGGGCGGCCGCGTCGATCGGCATGGCACTGAAAGAGGTGGGAGGCGGCTTGAACATCGACGCCATCCTGATTCCTTTGCGCGCCGGATACGCGGAGCTGGAGCGAGCGTCCGAGGCGCTGCCGGGGTTTGAGAAAGTCGCATACGATCGGGCTTGTTGCGGGGGAGCACGGATTCAATGAACGCGTACTCGTTGTGGGTGATGGAATATGCCGCGGTTCCCAACTATCCGCAGAGCGGGCTGATCTACGGGATGCACAATCAAGGCACCCGCAAGCTGCCGTATTGCTACATCGTAATCAAGGGCCAGGGTAAGCTCGCGATGGTCGACGTCGGCTACAACCACAAGGCGCACGGCGAAGTGCTGGCCAATACCTATGGCGTGCGCGGGTGGCGTCCACCGCGCGAAGTGCTGGGCGAGATCGGCATCCAGCCCGGGGACATTTCCACCATCTTCATCACGCATGCGCATTTCGATCACATGGGCAACATTGAAGACTTCCCGAACGCGAGATTCTATCTGCAACAGCGCGAGCTTTCGAAATGGGTGTGGAGCATGTCACTGGAGCGCCGGTTTCGCTGGCTGATGCTGGGCATCGATCCCGCGGATATCCTGCGTGCGGTGGATCTGGCGCGGCAAGGCCGTCTGGTGTGCGTGGATGGCGATCGCGAAAACGTGCTTCCGGGAATCGATCTGCACAGTGCGTTCGACACGCACACCTGGGGCTCGATGTACGTGACGGTTCGGAATGACCTGGCGACGAATTCGCAAAGCAGTTGGGTGTTCTGCGGCGATCTGGCCTACGGGTACGAGAACCTGCGCGGGCACGATCCCGAAGATCCCGAGTACATTCCGGTCGGCTTGGCAACTGGGAGCCAGTTCAACCTGATCATGACGACGGAAGCGATGGTGAAGAGCGTGGGTGGCGATGTTCATCGCGTAATCCCGCCGCACGAGGAACGGCTGAAGGATTTGTATCCTTCGCGCATCACCAACGCGGGTCTGCGGATCACCGAGTTGGCGCTCGCCGACGGCGAGAAAAGCCAGGTTGTGTAGCGCTAATCAGGCTTTTTTCGTGCCATTCCCAAAAATGCACCTGAATCGTCGCGGAGCAAACAGGTTCCCATGTATTGCGCTCGCGACCGCGACGCGGCCAGATCGTGATAAACGAACGAGCCCTTCACAAAGAAGTGGCACACCAACGAACGCCGCGAATATTGAAGATTCTTGCGCGCCGATCCGCCGTGCAACAAATTCGCATGCCAAATCAGCGTGTCGCCTTTCTGGGCATGGAAATAATGCGGCTTCAGGTTGTTTTTCGCGATCAGGTCCTGGATGTATGGCTCATATTTCCGATGATATGGGCCGTAACCTTCCCGCTTGAGATCGAACTCGCCCAGCCCGACATCTTTGCTGAATACGTACGGCAATTTGTGGCTGGTGGGATAGTAGACCAGCGGGCCGCATTCGGGATGAATGTCTTCAAAAGCGATCCAGGCCGCCGACAAATATCCGAGTGGATAGGTGGTCATGTGAATCGAATCGGAATGCGTCCCTTGCTGGGAGCCCTTGTGCGCCATGATGGTCTGCAGCGGTTTCGGCTCGCGTTCCATCAACAAGCGAATCCAGCGCAGCAACTCGGCATGCTTTAAGATGCGGCAGAAGGCGGCCGACTTCTTGTGCGGCTGCAGAAATCGCCCAGGATAAGGATCGCCGTCGCCGGCCGGTTCAGGCGCCAAACGAATGCGGCCGTTATCGATGGCCTTCTCATAGGCGCTCCAGACAATGTCGAGCGTGGCATCGTCCACCAGCTTCTTGATGATGATGTAGCCGTGCTCGGACCAACATCGGCACTGTTCGGCCTCTTCGATGGTGAGTTCGCCGCGCCGGAGCTTTTCATCGATGCGCTCGAGCGCATCGGGCCGATCCAGCCAGGGATACGGACCGGCATATGGGAAATGCTCGGCCCTAAAGGCCGGAACCTGGGAAAATTTCACCGCTTGGTCCGCGAAGAAACGGCCTTGCATGCAAAACCATCGTATCGCAATCCCGTTGTGATATATTCGCTTACAACGGAGGCGCGATGATACGGTATTTCGCAGCGGTTCTGACATTGGGCGCGGCGGCCATGGCCGCGACGCCGTATTCCACCGTCACCTATGACAAAGACGTTCTTCCCATCATGCAGAAGAACTGTCAGAGCTGCCATCGGCCGGGCGAGATCGGGCCGTCTTCTTTTCTTACTTACGAAAGTACGCGGCCGTGGGCCAAGGCGATTCGGGAAGCGGTGCTCACGAAGAAAATGCCGCCGTGGTTTGCCGATCCGCGATTCGGGCATTTTGCCAATGATCGCAGGCTCACGGAAGCGGACATCAAGACCTTGGTGGCTTGGGTAGACGCTGGTGCGCCGGAGGGCGATCCAAAAGATATACCGCCGCCCATCGAATGGCGCGACGGGTGGAACATCAAGCCGGACGTCGTGATCGAAATGCCGAAGCCGTACAACGTGCCGGCGCGCGGCACTATCGAGTACACCTATTTCGTGGTTCCGAGCGGTTTCACGAAGGACACTTGGGTGATCGACGCCGAGGTGCGTCCCGGAAATCGGACCGTGGTGCATCATGGCAGCGTTCATATTCGTCCTCCGGGATCGCAATGGCTGAAGGACGCCAAGATCGGCGAAGGCTATGTGATTCCAAAACGCCCGGACGGCACCGAAGCGCTGCCCGCGCCGGTGGATCCGAGCGTGAATGTCAGCAATGAATGGCTGCTGGGATATGTGCCCGGCATCCAGCCGCAGAACTATTTCGATCTGGATCACAAAGCGGCCAAGCTGATTCCCGCCGGATCCGACATCGTGTTTGAGATGCACTACACCACCAACGGCAAGCCGGCGACGGATCAAACTAAAGTTGGATTCGTGCTGGCGAAGGAGCCTCCGAAGTATCGCCTACTGACCGTGCCGGTGGCCGGGGCGGATTTCATCATTCCCCCGGGCGACCCCAACTACGCGGGTCACACCGTGGCGCAGTTCGATGAGCCCGTGAAGCTAATCTATTCGCAGCCTCACATGCATCTGCGCGGCAAAGATATGGACATTCGCCTGGACTACCCGAACGGCGAGCACGAGATTCTGGTCAGCGTTCCGCACTACGACTTCAGTTGGCAGACCATCTACTTCGAGCAGAAGCCGATCGACGTGCCCAAGGGAACCAAGATCGAGCTGTTCGCGCACTGGGACAATTCCGCGAACAACAAGTACAATCCCGATCCCAAGGCCACCATTCGCTGGGGCGATCAAAGTTGGGATGAAATGCTGTTTGCCTGGGTGGGTGTGGTGGTGCCGCGCGATACCGATCCCGAAAAAGTGATGGCGAAACCGGCCAACATTGCGGCAGCCACGGCTCCGCGCTAGAGCAACCGGCAGGCTTCGTCGAAAGTCAGACGCGGATTGCGCGGGAAGAGCTTTGCTGCGTCTCCATAGCCGAGATTGCACAGGAAGTTCGACTTCACCTGGCTGAAAGTGGGCGGATTCCCCGCCGCCGCGGAGAAGAATTCCGCGTCCACCTTGGTGTTGTCGAAACCCGACATGGGCCCGCAGTCCAATCCCAGCGCTCGCGCGGCCAGAATCATATAGCCGCCTTGCAGGCTGCTGTTCCGAAACGCGGTGGTTTCGGCCAATTGGGGCGAGCTAGAGAACACATTGGCCATGGCCGGGTTGTTGGGGAAAAGCTTGGGCGTCTGCTCGAAGAACCTGACGTCGTACCCAACAATTGCGGTCACCGGCGCCTTCATGGTCTTCTCGGCATTGGTCGGACTCAAGGCAGGCAGTAGCCTTTGCTTCGCCTCGGGCGTCCGCAGGAACACGATGCGCGCCGGGTTTGTGTTCGCGCTGGTTGGCCCGCATTTCATCCGCTCATACAGTTGATGCAGTAAATCGTCGCTGACCGGTTTATCCAGCCACGCATTGTGGGTCCGGGCTTGTTGAAAGAGAACATCGAAGGCGTCGTTACTCAGTGGAGTGCTCATGTTGTGGAATGGCGTGAAATTATTTGTGGACGGCCACTATCTGATCGCCATCAATGTAGCCGATGTACACGGTGCCTTGAAGGGCAGCGTAGCCCTTGGGCTTAGAACCTTTGCCGGTGTCGAAGGACCGGATGGTGGGTCCGTCTTCGCTCTTGCCCGCCACAGCCCGTACGGCCAGCTTTCTTCCGTCCACGGCTTCAGCCTGGGTGAGACGGAAAGTGAGTTTGTGCCCTCCGATGCCAAGGAACTTTTTCTTTCCGCTATCTCCCATGACGGTGCCCGTGACTACTGCGCCTTTGGCGATTACCGTTTTGTCGCCCACTTGCAACGGTTGAGTAACGGTGAAATGCAGGGCCTGTCCCTCAGGTGCATCGGATGGAACATCCTCGGCCAGGTCCATGACGAACGGCAAAGCGTCATTCACCATCACTGGCGTGGTTTGAATCATAGGCTTCACCACAGGCTTGGGGGGAGCGGGAGGCGGAGCGGCAACTGGCGCGGGAGGGGGAGGCGTGGGTGCAACTGGCGCTGGCGCTGGAGGAATGATGACCTTGGCAGTCTTATCTGGTTTGGGCTTAGGCACTCGCTTCGATTTGGCCGCTTGGGTGGTTTCGGCAGCGGGAGACGTAGCCGGCGGGGTCTCGGCCGGCGCAGGCGTTGCCTGGACTGGTTCCGGCGGAGGTGTTGGCGCTACCGCTACGGCGGGCGGCGCAGTTGCCGTCGCGACGGGAGTAGGGGACGGCCGGTGGCTCTTCCACCAATACCAGCCACCGACGCCGGCGCCAGCAACGAGAACGGCTCCAATTAAACCCAGAATGGCGACGAGCATCTTGGGGGAAGTGCCAGGAGATAGGGAGGTTCGCGGTCCGGGAGCAGCGGGCGGTTGCCGGACTCCGCAGGAGGGAGGTGGTTTCGGTGGCCCGCCTATTGGTGGAGCGGGCTTTAGTTGATCAGGCTTGGAAGGACCATTGCGGGGCGGGGCAGCGATCGGGGGCGGCACTTCGATGGACGGGTCCGAGTCTACCGAAACCGATGCAACAGCAGCAGGAGCAACCGGCGCCGCGCTCGGGAACGAGGGCGCGGGAGCATCCGCTGCGATGGGTAGCTGACCGCTTGGGATCGGGGAGGCGAAGTGGCCCTCGGGGTCTAGTTGCCGTTGCAGAACAAGGAGCGCGCTTTCAATCTCCTTCATGGACTGCCAACGAGCCGCGGGCTCTTTTGGAAGGCAGCGCAGGACAATTTGCTCCAGCATCGGCGGGACGGCGGGCGCCGTTTCATAAATCGGCTTGACGTCGTCGCGCAGGATGGCGGAAAGCGTGGAGATGCCGGACCGCCCCTCGAATGCGCGCCTGCCAGTCAGCATCTCGTACAGCACGGAACCGAACGAGAAAATGTCGGAGCGCGCGTCCACGCGTTTGCCTTCGGCCTGCTCGGGCGACATATAACTGACGGTGCCGATGATGGAGCCCTCGCGAGTGAGAGCGGTCTCCATCGTGCTTTGCTCGCCGGTTTGACCGGACATGCCCGAATCCACCCATTTGGCGAGGCCAAAATCTAGGACCTTGATCAGGCCCGAGGCGGTAACCATAATGTTGGAGGGTTTGAGATCCCGATGGATGATGTGCGCGGCGTGGGCTGCGGTAAGGGCGCTCGCGATTTGAGCGGCGTATTGCAGCGCCTGCGGTGGGGGCAAGCCACCGGCGGGAGTGAGGTCGCGCAGAGTTTTGCCGCCGATGTACTCCATCACGATGCATTGCATGTCTCCTTCCGAGACGATGTCATACAACGTAATGATGTTGGGGTGATTCAGGGCCGAAGCCGCTTGTGCTTCCTGAAAGAAACGGCGTTTGCGCTCCGGGTCGGTGGACAGCCCGGGAGACAGAATTTTCACCGCTACCAGACGGTTGAGCCGGCTATCTTGCGCTTTGTAGATCTCGCCCATTCCGCCGGCGCCAATCTTGTCGATTAGTTGGTAGTGAAGAATCTTTTTGCCGACCATGGTGCGAGCGAGCGCGACAGTGCACTCACGCGCATTATGACTCGAATGAGACAGCCAGCGCAATCAGGGCGAGGTACCAGGGGTTTGGGCGCAATGGCGAATTCGGCGGGCGAGTGACTCGAACTTGTTGCCAGCATTGATTGTTCTCCGTTGGCCTACGGTAGACTGGGAGCCGGCATGAATGTATTTCGCGGTACCTTATTGTGCGGTTTTTTTGGCCTGTTTTGGGGGATGCCTGCTGTTGCCGCGGGCCCAACCGCGAGCATTTGCGATGCCGTGCCGGGCAACTTAGTGCTGAATTGCGGATTCGAGACCGGCGACTTCGCGCAATGGCTAACAACGTTAGCGGCAATCGGCAGTGATTTCGATGTCATTGAATATTACCCCTATTCCGGCACCTATGCAGCGAGGTTTGGAGCTCTCAACGGTAAGAACGACTACATCGATCAGTCCTTCGCAACCACCCCGGGTCATTCCTACACCGTCACGTTCTACCTGGACGCAAGCCGCGAGAACATTGGCGGCGAATTCGTCGCAAACTGGAACGGCACAAATCTCTTAACGATTCCTGGCTCATTTGGCACTGGTTACCAGTTCTACACTTTTACGGCGCAGGCCACCTCAGGTAGCACAGACCTTCAGTTTGGCGGCAACAGTCTACGGGCGTTTTACTACTTGGATGATGTCGTTGTTACCGATACTGATGCACTCGGCCCGGCGGAAAATCTTCGCGTCTGGGGAGACAACGCGTACGGTGAACTGGGCAACGGGGTCAATGTGAACAGTAATCTGCCCGTGCAGGTGGGCACCCTGGCAGACGTGGTGGCGATGGCCGGTGGTTTTTACCACAGTCTGGCTCTGAAGAGCACCGGGACGGTTTGGTCCTGGGGTGACAATCAGTCCGGTGAACTGGGTAACGGGAGCAACACGAACAATAACGTGCCGGCACAGGTGGGCGGATTGGCTGGCATTGTAGCGATTGCAGGCGGCGGGAGTCACAGCCTGGCGCTGAAGAGCGACGGGACGGTCTGGGCCTGGGGCTCCAACCAATCCGGTGAGCTCGGAAATGGGAACAATACGAACAGTAACGTGCCGGTACAGGTCACCGGCTTGACCGGGGTGGTGGCGATAGCGGGCGGCGGCTATCCCTATGGATTCGGTACCAGCCTGGCGCTGAAGAGTGACGGAACGGTGTGGGCCTGGGGCGACAACCAATACGGTGAACTCGGCAACGGCAGCAATGCGAATAGTAACGTGCCGGTACAGGTGAGCGGCCTGACAGGCGTAGTGGCGATAGCGGGAGGCTCTTATCACAGCCTGGCGCTCAAGAGCGATGGGATGGTGTGGGTCTGGGGCGACAACCAATACGGTGAACTCGGTAACGGCAGCAATACGGACAGCAACGTGCCGGTACAGGTGAATGGGTTGACTGGAGTGGTGGCCATTGCGGGAGGGCTTTATCACAGCTTGGCGCTCAAGAGCGGCGGGACCGTTTGGTCTTGGGGCTATAACGTGGACGGTGAGCTCGGCAGTGGGAGCAATGCGAACAGTAATGTGCCGGTACAGGTGAGTGGCCTGGCGGGTGTCGCGGCGATTGCGAGCGGAGGGGATACTAGCCTGGCGCTGAAAAGCGACGCTACGGTTTGGTCGTGGGGCTCCAACTTGGAAGGCGAACTCGGCAACGGGAGCAACGTGAACAGCAATGCGCCGGTACAAGTGAACGGCTTCTCCGGAGTTGTGGCGATAGCGGTCGGCTTTTATCACGTCCTCGCCGCCTTGGGCGGAAGCCTTCCCATTTTGACGGTCCAGCCCGCCAGCCTCAGTTTCGCGGCCAACGGGCAACAGACCATCACGCTCACCAACGGGGGCACCGCACCATTGACGATCGGTAAAATCACAATTCTCGGCGTGACCGCGGGTGATTTCAGCACTTCAGGCACATGCTCGGGCGCCTCGCTTGCTCCTACGGCGAGTTGCACGGTGACGGTAACACTGGCGGCCACGGCGTCCGGTGCGCGAAGCGCGGCGCTTATGCTTGTCGCGAACGCCCCCGGTTCCCCGCTCTTGCTCCCACTGAGCGGAACGGGCGCGGTACAGTCCGGTTCTGGTGCGCCCTCCGTCACCACAGTAGTGAGCGCGTCGGAGTTCGGCGGATTCTCTAGTGTCGCGCCAGGCTCCTGGGTGGAGATTTACGGATCGAACCTGGCACCGGACACGCGCGAGTGGGCCGGTACCGATTTTCAAGGCAACAACGCGCCGACAACGCTGGATGGCGTCACTGTGACCATCGGTAATCAAAAGGCGTTCATCGCTTACATCGCCGCCAATCCCGGCCAAATCAACGCGCAGTTGCCTTCGAATATCGCCACTGGAGACCAGCAGCTTACCGTCACCAACGGCACTGCCAGCAGCGCACCGTTCAGTATCACGGTGAACGCCACTCAACCCGGTCTGCTCGCGCCGGCCTCGTTCAAGCTCGGCGCGAATCAGTACGTCGTCGCACTGCTGCCGGACGGGACCTATGTTCTCCCAACTGGATCGCTGGCGGGCGTCAACTCAAGGCCAGCCAAACCCGGCGAGACGATCACTTTATACGGCATTGGATTCGGCCCGGTGACGCCGAACTTCCCCGCCGGACAGATCGTCACCCAGCAGAATCAGCTAGAACTGCCCCTCACGATTTCGTTCGGACAGACTGCAGCAGAGCTGTCGTACTACGGACTGGCTCCCACTCTGGTGGGGCTGTATCAGTTCAACGTGATTGTTCCGGCAGTGCCGGACAACGATCAGGTGCCGCTGACCTTTAATCTGGGTGGCGTAGCCGGGCCACAGACCCTTTTCACGTCCGTTCACCAGTAACCACGGGGGTACGGCGCGTCGTGGTGATCACCAGCACGCTGACCAGAACGAGCAGAGTACCAAGGATGGTTCGCAAGCCCAGTGTCTCACCGCCCAGGAAATATCCAACCAGCACAGCCACAACCGGATTCACGTACGCGTAGGTTCCGACTTTTGTTGGCGATTCATGATGAATCAGCCACACGTAGGCGGTGAAGCCGACGATGGATCCGGCGACGATCAAATAAAGCAACGCCAGCCAAGCTCCGCGCGAGACGGCGAACGGATGAAAATTTCGAAATTCTCCCAGCGCCGCCGCCGTTAAAGCCAACAGCACTCCTCCGGCGAGCATCTGCGCGCCCGAACTCATAACCTTGGAAGGGGGAAGCGTCAATTTGCGCGTAAGCGCGGACGACACCGCGAAACTGATCGACGCAATGATGAGCGCCACGGCGCCCGCCGCGTCGATCGGCGCACCGCCGAGGTTCAACGAGTGGCTCACCAGCGCCGCCACCCCGCCAATCCCAATGAAGAGTGCGACGGCTAAGCGAACGGTGAGCCTCTGCGTTCCCAGGAAAATGATTTCCGACAGCGCCATAAACAACGGGATGGTCGCCATCATGACAGCCGCGAGGCCGGAAGGCACACGCTGCTCGGCCCAGAACAACAGCCCGTAATCAAGAACGAAGATCAGGAAAGCGAGCAAGAACGCCGACGTCCATTGACGACCGCTCGGCGAGCGTTCGCCCCGCGCCAGCATCCAGCCATAAAGAACAAAGCCCGCGGCCAGGAACCGCATCGCCGCGAGTAGGAACGGCGGGACTTCGCGCACTCCAACGCGAATAGCGAGGAATGTAGATCCCCACACAAAGTAGATAATCGCGAAAGCCAATAAGGTCTTCCACGCTGGAGGACGGCTCTCGGCTTCCATAGAAGATCCCTATCAGCACTCTACACTGGTTACGATGCAGGTTCCCGATCCGGTAACGATCGACCGCGAAGCTTTGCAGCAGGAAAGCCTGGATGCAAGGCTCGGCGAAGTTCCGAATGCGGATGCGGTGTTCATCGTTTGGGCGGGCGACCGGTCGTCGTACCTGGCCAAGACCAGCATGCTGCGGCGGCGGTTGCTGAGAATTTTCAAGCAAGCTGATTCGAACCCGGGTGCTTCGCCACGGCGGTCTCTGAATCTCCGCGAGGTGGCCACGCGGGTGGAGTATTGGCCGACGGCGTCGCGGTTTGAATCGATGCTGCTGCACTACGCGCTGGCGCGCCGCTATTTCCCGGACGATTACCTGCGCATGGTGAAACTGCGGATGCCCGCCTACGTGAAGCTGATTCTGGCGAATGAATTTCCGCGTACGCAGGTGAGTACGCGACTCAGCGCCAGCCGCGCTTTACACTACGGGCCGTTCCAATCGCGAGCCGCGGCCGAACTGTTCGAGGACCAGTTCCTGGATTTGTTCCAGATGCGGCGCTGCCAGGAGAATCTGGAGCCCAGCCCGCAACATCCGGGATGCATCTACGGCGAGATGAACCGTTGTCTGCGCCCCTGCCAGCAGGTAGTGAGCCGCGAAGAATACCTGAGCGAGACCGAGCGTGTGGAGGAATTTCTCACGGGCAACGGGGCCGCGCTGATCAGCGTCGTCTCCGCCGCGCGCGATCGCCTGAGCGGCGAGATGAACTTCGAGGAGGCCGCACGCCAGCATAAGCGTTTGGAGCGCATCCAATCGGTGCTCGCGCTGCGCGGCGATCTGGTGTGCGACATCAATCGGCTGTACGGAGTCGCCATCGCGCCGAGCTTATCGCCCGATCGCGTGCGGCTATGGTTCGTTTGCCAAGGCGCGTGGCAAGCGCCGGTGGAGTTTCCGTTGACGTCCTTCGTTTCGCTCGATCAGCGCCTGCGGGAACTGGTGGCCTCGATTCAGCCGGTGACGCCTCCGCTTGCGGAAAAGCAGGAGCATCTGGCGTTACTCGCGCGCTGGCATTATTCCACGTGGAGCGACGGCGAGTGGCTCGGATTTCCGGGCCTGGATCAAGCGCCCTATCGCAAGCTGGTGCGCGCTATTTCGCGCGTGAGTCAGAAGGCGGCGTCAGCGCAGCTCAATTCAGAGCAATCTCGCGCCGACTAGGAATTCTTTGGCCACGTCGCGCGCCGGCCTGTGCTCAGCGTCAACGGCATAATTCATCTTGCGCATCTGGGTGTCGGAGATCTTGCCCGATAGTTCGGAGAGAATGGCGCGCAAATTCGGATACGCTGCCAGCGCTTCCTGGCGAACCACGATGCAAGCCTGATAGGGCGGGAACACATGCTTGTCGTCCTTCAGCACGGTGACATCCAGCTTGTTCAACAGTCCGTCGGTAGTGTTGGCGGCGGCCATGCTGACCTGCTTCTGTTCCAGGGCCTGGTAGAGAAGTCCGAGGTCCATGCTTTTCGGCGGCCCAATCCATTTGATGGAATACGCTCGATTCAACGCACCATAAGCATCGGGGCGCGTGAGGAATTCGTATCCGGCGCCCAGCGTGAAGCCCATCGGATCGGCTGCTGCGTCGCTCAACGTTTGCAGGTGTCGGGCGCGTGCATCCTCGCCGCGAATGGTCATGGCGAACGAGTTGTCGAAGCCCAGCGGATTGAGCCAGTCCAGATGGAAGCCGCTCGAATATTCTGCGCGCACCTGCTCCAGAACCACAGCCGGATCGGTGACGCCGCTGCGCTTCAGGACGTTAGTAAATGCGGTGCCGGTGTACTCCGGATACATGTCAATGTCTTTCGCCAGCAGCGCCTGATGCGCCAGCAGCGTTCCGCCTAAGTCCAGCTTGCGCTCCACCGGTTGATGCGTCCGGGCTTCGATGTGCTGCGCGATGATCTCGCCCAGGATCAGTTGCTCGGTAAAGTTCTTGGAGCCGACCACCAGGTGGTTGCGCGCGCCGCACCCGGTGAGAAGCGCGGTTAGGGCACAGAGAATCGTCGTTCGATCCAACTGAATCCTCCGTCTGAGAGCAGAGCGAGCAGGGCCGCTGGGATCGCCCCTGCCAGTATCTGTGTGGTATCCACCGATGCAATGCCGCGGAAGATGAAGACGCCGAGTCCGCCGCCTCCGATCGCGGCCGCGATGGTTGCCGTTCCGATGGTAGTGACAGTGGCGATGCGAACGCCGGCGATGATGGTGGGAGCGGCCAGCGGCAGTTCCACTTCCCACAACAGCTGACGGCCGGTCATCCCCATGGCGATTGCAGACTCACGCACCGCGGCGTCCACACCGAGAATCCCCGCCAGCGTATTGCGAAGAATCGGAAGCAGCGCGTACAGCACTAAGGCGACGATTGCGGTCCGTTTGCCGATGCCGCCGATAAAAGGAATGGGGATCAAGAATCCGAACAAGGCGAGACTGGGGATGGTCTGCATCACATTCGCAAAGCCCAGCAGCGGAGTGCGCAGCGATGCCCGCCGCGTGAGCAGTATGCCGAGCGGAAGCCCGGCGCCGACGGCGATGGTCATGGAACTGAGCACTAGCACAAGATGTTCGCCCGTCAACTGCGCCATCTCCTGGAGCAAGTAGGGAGGAATCATGGTGGCTTCTTGGTCAGAGCTTCGAGATCATAGCGTGGCCAGGAAAGCGCGCGCTTCCGGGCCGGTTGAATTCAGGAACTCGGCTGGGGTTGTCAGCACCTCCAGTCTGCCACGATGCAGGACCGCGATTTCGGTACCCAGGCGCAAGGCTTCGCGCACGTCGTGCGTGACGAAGATGGATGTTTTCTTCACACGGTCGCGCAGTTCCAGGAACTGGTCCTGCAATTCGACGCGAGTTACGGGGTCCAGCGCACCAAACGGTTCGTCGAAAAGCAGGAGCTTGGGCTCCGCCGCCAAAGCTCGCGCCACGCCCACCCGCTGGCGCTGACCACCCGAAAGCTGGCGCGGATACCGATCGCGAAATTGGGCCGGTTCCAGGCCTACTTGATCGAGTAGCTCAGCCACGCGAGTAGTAATACGCTGGGGCGTCCAGCCCTTCAATCGCGGCACCAAGCCGATATTTTCTCCGATGGTGAAATGCGGAAACAGCCCGACGTCCTGGATGACGTAGCCGATGCTGCGGCGCAGTTCGATGAGATCCCAATCGGTGGTTGAGCGGTGTTCCACCCACACGCTGCCAGAAGTGGGAAAGAGCAGCCCGTTCAACATTTTCAGCGCGGTTGTCTTTCCAGAGCCGCTACGGCCGAGCAACACGAGCGTGCGGCCTGGCTGGATGCGGAAGTTCAGATCGTCCAGGATGAGATTACCGCCAATGCTATAAGAGACCTGGTAAAACTCCAGGGTTGCGGAGTTCAATGAACCGTCCAAAGATTTTCCGCGAAGGGCCAATCCCGATCGATCCACTGAGCTTCGACTGCGAACCCGGCCTGCTCCGCCATTTCATCCAGCTCTGGGAGTTGGAATTTGTGCGAGGACTCGGTCCAAATGGTCTCGCCGGTCCGGAAGCTGACCGTGAGATCCGCCTCAGGGATGAACACGGTCTGATTCAAGCGCGAACGCAAGTGCATCTCAATGCGACGCTGCTCTTCGTTCCAGCGCGCGTGGTGCTCGAAGTCGCGCAGTTGGAAATCGCCGCCGAGCTCGCGGTTGATGCGTCCCAGCAGATTGAGATTGAAGGCGCCCGTGACGCCGGTGGGATCGTCATACGCTACCAGCATGCGTTCACGATCCTTGACCAGGTCTGCACCCATCAGCAGCATGTCCCCGGGAAACAGGGCGCGGCGTAGATCGCGCAGGAATTCGAGAGCGCACTTGCGCTCGAAATTGCCGATGGTGCTGCCCAGAAACATCACCAGGAACGATTCGCCGGGCTGGCGCTCGGCGGTGGCGCGCGCCATTCCATCCAGGTAGGACTGGACCAGCGGATGCACATCGGCGATGTCGGACAAATCCCGTTCGCAGCGCGCCAGAGCGTCGGCCGAGACGTCGATGGGATAGTAGCGGCGAGCGTCGCCGGGAATCGCTTCCAGAAGATGACGCGTCTTCTGGCCAACCCCGCTGCCCAGTTCGATCACAGCGATGCTGGGGGGAAGCAGGCTCGCGATATCGCCCGCATGCCGCCGCAACAAACCTTCGTCCGCGCGCGTCAGGCCGTATTCAGGCAGGTGGGTAATCGCCTCAAAGAGAGAGCTTCCCAACTCGTCGTAAAGATACTTGGAATGCAACTCCTTTTGCGGCTTGGCGAGGCCCGTGCGCACGTCCGACGCGAATTCGCGGACAGCGGCGTTATCCTCGCCTTTAATCTTCGACCAATCGAAAACTTGCGTAGACATAGGGATAATTGGGGCGAAACCAGTCGCGGAAAGAGCGGCGCAACATGCAAGCGGCTGTCACTGGTGAGCCGCCTTTCATAACGTAATGCTCTTCGTCGAAGAAATTCTGCGAATATCCTGGATAAAACGGCATGGGCTGAAATCCGGGAAACGGGCAAAACTGAGTGGCAGTCCACTCCCAACCGTTCCCCACAAGCTGCGAGATCCCGGAGGCGCTATCGCCCGCCGGATTTGCGTCCACGTCCACTGGATCCCAACGGTGAAAGTCGAAATTGCCTCGGGCTTCATCGGGCTCGGCGTTTCCCCACGGATAGGGACGCTCTGCGCCCCCTCTTGTTTCGTACGCCGCCCGGTGAAACTCCGGTTCGGTGAGCAATCGCTTTGCGGACCAGTCGGCGTATGCGGAAGCTTCACCATGCGTCACGTACACGGGAGCGTTCAGTGGCAGCGGAACTTCGGAAAACATTCCGTGATAAAACCACTGGCCGGCCTGCGCCTTCCAAAAGTGGGGCGGGGAAGCGCCCTCCCGAACGAAATCGAGATACTGGCCATTCGTAACTTTGAACTTACTTACCCGAAAGCCTGGAACATTTACCTGATGCTCGGCGAACTCGTTATCCCAGCCGAACTCGCCATGCTTTTGTCCCAAGGTGGCGATGCCGGGCGCGATTTCGATCATGGGATTTGCTAGTTGCGCCGTGGAATGGATCAAGGGAGCAGCGGTGTGTGTCTTCCGATCATAGGGCAGGTTGTGCAGCAAATACGCCAGCGTCTCGGCATGCATGAGCCGATGTTCCAGCGCGACGTATAGAATCTGCTCGGGAGTCTGATCGAGTAACTCGTCGATTCGCGCGCGCACGCGATGGTTGTAGCGTTGAATCTCTTCGATACTCGGCCAATCCGCCGGTTGATCGCTCGCCGCTTGGCCCACCGGAGGGTCAATGCCGAATTCGAACAGCGTGTCGAACTGTGGACTAAAAGAGGGCACGCCCAGCGTCTTGCGGGCGATGAGATTCCAATCGAACGCTTCCAGGTGCCCGAGGTAGAAAACGAGACGATGCCGCTCGGGAATAGGACGTGAGTAAAACGCTTGGGGCTTAAGAAGGTTGAAGATGGAGTCGGTTAGGTGGCGCGCGGAATCCAGCCGTTCCTGAAGCGCCCGACTCAAAAGGATTGCAGTCGACATGCTAGCCTCCGGCTACGCAATATCAGACTAGCATCCGTACCGCCAAAAGGGGAGTTAGCTAAATGTCAGATCAGTTACTACTTGCAAATAGACAAGGCACGGGTTTGTCACCCGTGCCCGATGCGAACTCTGCCGGTAATTGTTGTTATTTCGTCCCGCCGGGTGCAAGCTGACCGGGCTGGGTAGGCGCGACGTTTTGCGCGGCGTTTTTTGAGGCTTCAGCTTGAGCCCCTTGGAGGGCAAGCGCAGCTTGCGTGTCCCACGTGGCCTGATTCCGCTTGGTTTTCCAAACGTTATCGCCCCACCAGGTATTCGATTGCGCGGTTGACGCTGCTGCGGCGGCGGCAGGCGAGATCGGCGATCTCTTAGCCGCGAGGGTCTCCTGCGCGTCGGTGGCCCGATACTCCGCCAATTCGAAATTCAGCGTTCCGGCGGCGCCAGCGGCATCCGTGTAGTTGATGACCAGCGTTTGCTTGCGACGGCTGGCGATGGGCGAAATGGCGGGGAACACGTGCAGGACGCGCCGCACGTCAGCTTTTTCGATGCTGGTGCCGGTGATCTGATCGTAGGGTAACTTGTACACCGACCCCTTATAGGTGAAATGGAACTCCTTGGCATCCTCAAAATCGAATGTGCCGGTGGAGTTTACTGGAATCGACTTCACCGTTCCCCCGACGTATTGAACGGTGTCGGAAGCGGCGCGGATCACAGCCGGCGGCACGACTGCGAAGACTAGGGTGGAGATCAGCACTTGGCGGATTGCGAACATGTAGTACCTTCCTAACGAGTACTATCGGTCGCAATGCTCCAGGACTTTAGGCCTGCCGCCACTACAATGGAAGCAATATGTCTGTTTACGACGAGCGCCGCGAAGAGCTGGAGCAGCAACAGTTTATGATGGGTCCCGAGCGTGGCCGACTGTCCGTCACACTCGACTTGTTAACCGACGCGCTAGTTCTGGTTGGCCAGCACGGTGTCTATTGCCAGAGCGCCCGGCAGCTCGGAAAGCCCGCCATGGACATACAGATGATCTCGAAGTGCTTGACCGATGCCAAGGAGCTGGTCGCGGATGTCATGGGGGAGCTGAAGCTGAAGTCGGCGCCGAAACCTTAGCGGCCGCTAATGTGGGTGGGTGGCAAAGTAATAATAGGTCCAAACGAAAATCAATCCGGCGATGCACAGGCCAAGCATGAACAGTTTGCGGCCGATGGAGGGCTGGTAGCCGGGCTTCTTGTCAGGGTCTGGTGGCTGGTGGCTGGTGGCTGGTTCAGAAGCCATGGATCAATTCAAGTATAGCGTCGGCGCGCTTTCTCAGGGCAGCGGATACAGGGTCAGTTGTCCCATCGGAAAATCCTTGCGATTATCCGTCATCAACACCAGATTATGAGCGAGCGCGGTCGCCGCGATGATTAGATCGACCACTCCTAGCGTTCGCCCCTTTCTGGTCCATTCATTCTTTAGCAAGCCTGCATAGCGTGCCAAGTGCGAGTCCAGGTCGTAATGTTCGAGCCCCTCCAGAAAGCGCTGTGTAAACGCAAACTCTTTTGGCCTAATGCCGGCGTAGATTTCAGTCAAGTTCAGCACGTCAATCATGCGGACGCGTCGAAAAGTATATCGCCATTACGGCTGATCGCGCCGCTCCTGAATCCTCTGGAAACGGGCTTCATCCCCCAAGCAGCGGCTCCGTCCTTTGACTCTGGATGATCTTCGTTTTTCCAGACTGGATCCTTGAGCCTGAAGAACTCCAGAAGGCGCTGTCGTTTTGTTTCGCTTTGCTTCATCTCAATTACAGTCCCTGCAGGAACGGATTCCTGTGACGCTCGCGCCCGATGGTCGTGTTCGGCCCGTGCCCCGGAATCACGACAACCGCATCGTCCAGAGGCAACAGCTTGTCGTGAATGGAGCGCAGAATCTGCCGCGAATCGCCGCCGGGCAAATCGGTTCGGCCGATGCTGTCCAGAAACAGCGTATCGCCAGCCACCAGTTTGTTCTCGGCTGGAATCCACACACTGATGCTGCCTTGGGTGTGCCCCGGCGTCTCCAATACTTGAAAGTCGGCCGCGCCCAGCTTCACGCTTTCCCCTTCGCGCGCGTTTACATCGATATCGGTCTTGGACGGCGTGGCCACGCCCAGCCATTGCGCCTGCGTATCGATGTGATCGTACAGCTCCTGATCGTTGAAATTCATGTAAACCGGAGCGCCGGTGAGCGCCTTCAACTTCTGCGCTCCGCCGATGTGATCGATGTGCGCGTGCGTGACGATAATCCCCTTCACACGCAGATGATGCTTCTCTAAAACCGCTGTGATCCGCCCGATCTCATCGCCCGGGTCTATGACAATCGCTTCGCCACTTCCCTCGTCTCCAAAGACCGAACAATTGCACTGCAACGGGCCGACCGCCAAAATTTCGTGAATCATGATCGTATACTCGAATTATGGACCCAGCCGTACGCGCAGTGCTCGGAGTGTGTATGCGGTGGATTCACATCGCCTCCGTGGTTACGCTGATCGGTGGGTTTATGTACGCGCGCTTCGTGCTAGCCCCTGCATTGGCGTTGCTTCCGGCAGCCGAGCGTGAATCGGTTGGTTCGAAGGCAGTGACCATCTTCCGCCCGTTGCTGCTCGCGGTGGTGATCACGACGCTCGGCTCGGGGCTGTATAACTATGCGACCAAGAGTAGCTATCCTCCCGGCTATCACATATGGATGGGAATCAAGCTGCTGCTGGTGCTGCACATCTACGTCTCCGCCATCCTTTACGTGATGCGACCGTCTAATGAAGCGAAGCGAAATCGCACCGCACTGAGTATCGCTATTTCCGGCTTAATCGTGATCGGGATCGCGGATTACCTGAGGTACCTTTCACTACAATGATTGGTTACGAAGCACTCCGTAATCACGCCGCCTGGATCGACCTGTCGGCGCGCGGCAAAATCAAACTGACGGGCGAGGATCGCGCGCGCCTGCTGCACGCCATGACCACCAATCACATCCAGCAGCTGACGCCAGGCACCGGCTGCTATGCGTTTTTCTTGAACGACAAGGGGCGCGTGCTCGCCGACGCGAATATCTTGTGCCGCCCGGATTACTTTCTGCTGGATATCGAGCCCGAGACGCGCCAGCCGCTGTATCAGCACTTGGATCGCTTCATCATCGCCGACGATGTCACGCTGGAGGATGCAACGGACGCCATCGCGACCATTGCCGTGGAAGGTCCACAGGCGGCCGACGTGTTGCAACGTACAGGAGCGCCGATACCGGAGGCCGAATATTCGAGCGAAGACTGGGGCACTTCGTTTGTCGCGCGCCTGAACTCCACGGGCAGCACAGGATTGTTCATCTTCGCTCCCGCTTCCGAAAAGGCCGCTCTCATTTCGCGTCTGGAAACAGCGGGCGCCGAACCGGCCGATGCCGAGGCCGCTCGCGTGGTCCGCCTGGAACATGGCAAGCCGCGCTACAGCGAAGACATCAGCGAGCGTTTTCTCGCCCAGGAAGCGAACCAGCCGCATGCGCTGCACTTCAGCAAAGGGTGCTATTTGGGACAAGAGATCGTGGAGCGTGTCCGCTCGCGCGGCCAGATTCATCGCGTCCTCAAACCGTTGACTCTGGAAACGACGGAACCGCCTGCGCCCGGCACGAAGCTGGAACTGAATGGAACGGGCGCGGAGATCACATCGGCGGCTTATTCGCCGGCTCTCGGTAAAGTTGTCGCCCTGGCCTATGTGCGGACCGGCTAGTTCCGGGTGTTCAACACTTTGGGAATCGACAAATAGCCGACGATGGCGTCCTTCTTCACGTCGTTCACCACCAGCTCGTAAGGCTGCTTCGCTTTCGACGTCATGAACTGCAAGGGCTCATTGATGCCACGATCCTTCTTCTCGGTGGTCTTGTCGTCAGCGGTCAGCTCGATGGTATAACGATTTTTCTTAGGGTCGGCGCGCTTCAAGAGAACCATCACATCCCCCACTTTTTGTGGCTGTTTGGACTTGGTAATGGTGAATTGCACGTAGTTCCGTTCTCCGAGCGCCTGAAGGGCAGACAGCTCCTTCTGGTTCGTCGCGATGAGTACGCTGTGCCCGTCGAGCTCGCCTGTGGCCCGCTTCAGATCGGCCACCGTTTTTTCCAACTCCGACCTGGTCGATGCCACGTCGCCCTTCACGGCGGTCACTTGGGTACCAACTTCGGAGATCTTGCTGTCCGCCGCATCTCGCACCTTCGAAATGTCCGACGAAAGCTCCTGCTTTTGCTGCGCTTGCGCGGACTCCAGAGCGGCGCGCGTCTCGTCCACTTTCTTGAGCGCCTCATCCTTGGCCTCTCCGGCAGCCAGGCTTGCTTGCCGGCGGGCGCGCTCCAGTTGGTCGCGAAGTTGTTCCACCGTCCGCCGATTGCTCTGCGTACTCACCGAGGTGGATTCCTCCAGCCTGTCGATCCGCGACTGCGCCGTATCGTTCGCCGCCGTTAGATCCTTCTTCACTTTGTCCAACTGCATGTAGAGGTAAACATTGGCGGCAATCAGCACGACTACCACGCCACCCAGGACTCCCAGTTTCCATCCCAAGCCTCCGCTCGCGGGCGCCGGTGGGGGCGGTGGCGGATAATACTGCGGCGGCGGTGCATAATAGGCGGGCGCTCCCGGCGGGGGGGCGGAGGGAGGTGCTGGCGGAGGCGAATACGGCGGCTCGGAACCTGAACCCGGGCTGGGATTGGGGAAAATGGACATGTGACCTCTGCTCCGTAGAGTACCAGTTATATAACTTCTTGGATGGATGGCCCTTGCCGCCGGTTTCAGCCGTCCTTGGGCTTGGTGCGGGGGACCGCGAATTCCAGGAACGCCTGTTTTGGCATGCCTGGCTCGAAGCAACGGCGGCAGCGTGCTTCGTACATTCCGCTCGCGCCCACCACGATCAGGTCGGTGGACTCCACTAATCTCTGGGTATGTTTCGCGGGATTACCACAGCGCATGCAGATCGCGAGCGTCTTGGTGATGGATTCGGCCAGGCTGAGCAGTTCGGGCATGGGAGGAAAGGGCCGGCCCATATAGTCGGTATCCAGGCCGGCGATGAGCACTTGCTTCCCGCTGTCGGCCAGGTGTGTCGCCACATCCACCAAGCCGGGGCCGAGGAAATTGGCTTCGTCGATCCCCACCACTTCGGTCCGCGCATCTAGGTTCGGCAGAATGTCGGCGGCGCTTTGGACGGCCTGCGATTTCATCCGCAAATCGTTGTGCGAGACGATTTCGGCGCTGGAGTAGCGGTCGTCGATGGCGGGCTTGAAAACCTGCACGCGTTTCCGGGCGATGATGGAACGCCGGAGCCGCCGCATCAGCTCCTCGCTCTTGCCTGAAAACATCGGACCGCAGATCGCTTCGATCCAGCCTAGATTACCGGTGACGATATCCATCCACTAACAGCCGCATCTTAGCATGCCGTGCGAGAATGCCAGAAGAGTGCCTGCGGCTGCTAGTCTCCTCAACGAACGCTTGATCGTTCCCGAGATGCTGGATCACGCGCCTCCCGACGTAGCGCGCGCCAGCCTGCGGGACCTGGCGCGAATCAACCGCTACCTCGGCGGTTACTACGTCCTCGGAAAGTTGTTCCAGAGCGTTGCCGAGCCTCGGGAGCGCTTCTCGGTGCTCGATATCGGCGCAGCTTCGGGCGATATGGGCGCGGCCATCCGGAGGCGTTATCCCCGTGCGGAAGTGACGTCGCTCGATTACAAAGGCGATCATCTGGCTCAGGCCGCCGAACCCAAGCTGGTGGCCGACGCTTTCAGCTTGCCGTTCCGGCCGTCCAGTTTCGATTTTGTGTTCAGCTCCCTCTTCTTGCATCACTTCACGAATGAGCAAGTGGTGGAGCTGTTCCGGAGCTTCCGTGGCCTGGCGCGTCGCGCCGTGCTGGCCATCGATCTGGACCGCGGGCCGCTCGCCTACTACTTCCTTCCCAACACCCGCTGGTTATTTGGCTGGCACGACATCACCATCACCGACGGCCAGATTTCGGTGGCGGCGGCATTGAAGAAGGACGAGCTGCGAGCGCTCGCGGTACGCGCGGGATTAGAGGGCGCTCGAGTTCGCGTGCATCGTCCGTGGTCGCGATTGTCGATGGTGGCGCCGGTTTAGCTCATCCAGGTGGTTGGGTGAGCTCGGAAAGCCCAATAGACGGAGTGTTGTCGGCCCAGTGATCAGCCGTCAGCATAGCTAGGCGATAACATACTTTATCGTCTAATAAAAGAAGAGACCGATAGTTGTATCACGGCGGCAGTTTGGTGAAGATGTAACTTAGCCCTATAAGCGAACAAAACGATGTTCGAAACAAATCCACAATAATCCGCTTCCGCTAATCCGTCCCTATGTCACTTGGCGACACTCGGCTGGTTTGCCGGCAACCCGCCGTTGCGACCTCGGACGAGCCGGACTCGGCGGATCGAACCAATGGGCTTTCGCGCCCGATCACCACGACGTTCGCAGGCAGGCGAAAATGATGAAGAGGCGAACGAGCATGAACCTCGCGATAATTCCTTTAGTCGCGCTTCAGGTAGTAGCATTCGGTCCCGGCAGCCGATTTCAACTCGAACAGAGCAAAGACGATTTCGGAATGCGTTCGCACGGTGTTATCGAAACGCAGGGCGCTAACCGCACGAAATTCTACCCACTTCCCCAAAGCACCGCCGAGCAATACACCCAGCTTCGGCCCGAGGACCTGCGGATCAACCCGTTCACTGCCACGGCGGATCATTACGACCGGCAGGAAGTCATCGGACCCTATCAGATCGAAGACGGCAGAATATGGTTCGGCAACAGCTACTACGATGGCGAGGGAATGCGAGGTGTCGGCGCTTTTGGCTACTTCGATACCGCGACGCGTAGCTATACGCTTTTCTCTCCGCCCGACGTGGCGCGGTACGAAATCAGCGCCATCCTGGTGCAGCCGGATTGGGTCTGGGTAGGGCTCGATCGATTTGGCGAGGACATAGCCACCTCGCCGGGCGGACTTGTTCGATGGAATAGGAGGACGCATCAAATCCACAAATATCCGCTTGAATTCGTGGCCGACAGCATCCGGATGGAAGGCGACTCACTCCGCCTGGGAACGCGGGACGGTTACGCGCTCTTTCGAGATGGCGAGGTCCACCGGTTTCTCACCAATGGCCGGCCGATAGCAAAATTCCCGCTACCCCCAACCATTCACGCAAAGTAACGCGGGCCACGCACCACGTGATGAAACTTCCGGTTACTTGTTGGATCTAACATGCAGGTCAACTTATGAACAGATTCAAGTATCTTGCTTTCGCCGCGCTGGCTGGGCTCGTCTGCCTGGCGACCGCTCCCCCAATAGCCGCTCAGGTGAGTGTCGACATTGGAGTCGCCCCTGTCTGCCCTTACGGTTACTATGACGTCGCTCCCTATGCGTGCGCTCCCTACGGCTACTATGGCCCGGAATGGTTCTCTGGAGGTGTCTTCATTGGCGTCGGTCCGTGGTTTCATGGCGCGGCCGACTTCCGCGGCCACGTGAATAACCGTTTCCATCCAGACCACGGCTACAAAGGTCCGATGCCAAAGGCTGGCGATCGGCCGGAGCCGTCAAAGCGTCTCGACAAAGTGGCCCATTTCAAAGGAAACGAAATGCGCGATGGGCGCGGCCACGTAGCCGGGAAGCGCTAAGAACGCCGCTCAATTTGTAATGGTGATTGTGGCGGGGGCACTGGCCACTCCGCCTACGGTCACCACCACCGGCTGCACGCCGGTAGGGATTCCACTCGGGATTTGCACATTGATCTGTGTCACGCCCACCAGCCCCTCTGGGATGCCGATGAAATCGATCGTCGCATCCGCACCGGCGATGGTCACCCGGGTTGCTTCGGATGGTTTTGGAAGGTCGGCCAGCGCGGTGGAAGATGCGGGCGCTGCGCCATCCGCGATGGACGGGTAAACGGCGCCCGTGCCAGTGATGTAGAACGCGACCTCCTGCCCGATGGCCGCAGTCGCGGTAGGAACCAGTGCGCCGGTGGAAGTGGTGAAAATTCCAGGCGCCACGGTGGCCACCGGAAACGATTGCGTGGTCACTTGTCCATTATTGTTAACGCTCAGCACCGCCGAAGTACCGGCCGTGGTCTCATAGGGGATCTGCACGTTCAACTGAGTAGGAGATACGTAATAGAGCGGCGCGGCGATTCCATTCACCAGCACCGCGACCCCCGAAGTTGAGATCGGTAGCGGCACGCTGGAAGCGCTCTGTGTCACTGGCGAGAGCTGGGATCCGAAGACACTGAGTATCGATCCGGGCGCGAAGCTGGACTTAAAGCTGGCTCCATTGGCGACGCTCGCGATCGCCGGAGTCACTGTTGAGCCCGATCCGGTTGCCGTGACGCTGACGGTGACGGAAGCGCTGCTGGCGCTGTTGTAAATTGCTGTAATGGTTCCGCTGCCCACGGGTAATTGCAGACCTTTCGTCACCAGTGTCGCCGTCGCCGTGCCTCCCGATCCCGTCAGTACGGCCGATCCCAGCGAAGTCCCCCCGATCGAAAACGAGATCGACCCGGACGGCGTGGTGCCATCCGAGGCAGTGACCGTGGCTGTCAAATACACGATGTCGTTCGCAGCTACTGTATTTAGATTGCTCAGCAGTGTGACTTGTGTGTGCGGGGTGGGTGGCGTTGTGTTCCCGCCGTTCCAGCCCATCACCAGCTTGTACGCGTCTACCGATCCGAGCCCTGTGGCCTGATCGTAGCCGACGCCTGCGTAGTATCCCACCGGAGTGTCTGTGCAGCTCGGATCTCTTCGCGGACAGGCCACTGTAACGATGTTGTTGCCGGTCGTAATGTCGTGAAAGATGCCTAAGCCGGCTTGGGCCAGCGAATAGAGTTTCGGATTGACATTGCCCACGCCTCCCGAAGCGAGGTGTTGATTCAGAAGCGCCACCAAGCCGGCAAACGAAGGCGCGGGCACCGAGGTGCCGCCGTAAAGCTGAAGGCTTCCGCTGGTGTAAACCAAATAAGGATCGTGATTGTCCGACGCATTCAACGCAACGTCGGGCACGTGGCGTGCGTTGTCAGCCGGAACTCCCGGACCGGTTTGCCAGGATGGCTTCGCAAACAGAATGCTCGCGCCACCGCCGCTCGCTGACGGCTCCCCGTCTTCGGCACTATCGTTCCACGTGGTCTCGGGAATGTAAGACAGCGCCGATGCCCCGCTCGCGGTGTTGGTGAGATTCCAATACTTACCGGTGCCCTCGACGAACTCTGTACCGCCTACACTGGTCACTCCCGGCACGCTGCCTGGCAGGTCGACGGCCAGCCCCGGATTTTGCGAATCGTTACAGTCCGCCGCGCCGTCGTCCCCCGAAGCGGCGAACCACGTCATTCCTTGCGCGTTGGCTTGCTGCGCCCATTGGACGAAAGCCTTGTACTCCGACGCAGGCGTCTCCTGCTCGCAAGAGCCGTAGCTCACACTCAGCACCGGCGCGAGGTTCTGGTCGATGGCGTACTGCACCGAAGTCATTACGTCGGTGGAATAAACAAAAACGATGGTTGCGTTGCGCGCCACTGCGCCGGACCATTCCAGATCCAAGTCCGACTCGGCAAGGTCGCCCGAAGTCGCGTCGCTCCCCGGGTTGGTTGACCCTGGAACCAGCAACATCTGCGGGTCGTTGGCCGACAGATTGAATTGGCTGCGGAACTGCTCGATATCCGAAAGATTCACCTCGATCTGCCCGGCGATCGCGATCTTTTGCCCGGTTCCGTCGATGCCCGCGGCGTACAACGGAGCGATGTCGTAAATCGTGGCCAGGTCGTCGGGCGCAACGTAGTTCGATCCTTGTCCCGATGTGTATTTGGGTTGAGCGGAGTTCGGCTTGGAAAGTGACGGGCGAAGCCGCGGTTTCATCCGAAAATCGTTCAACCCGCGAATGCTTTTCACCACCGCACCGAATGCCGCTGGTACAGAGGGCGCGGAGGCGTTCGCAAAGTGCGTCTCGCCGCCCGTCACGTATCTGTGAATTTCGGTCTGGAACGCCGCCTCAACTTGCGCCGCCGTTCCGCTTGCCGCGATCCAGTTGCGCCCGCGGGCTACCGAAAGCACTTGCAGGCCCTGCTCCTGAAGCCATTGGGTTATGCGGCTGAGATCGGCATCGTTCACGCCGAAGCGTTGCCCATATTCCTCCGGCGTCAGCCAGTGATGATAATTCGGCGAGCCCGGCGTCTGTTGTTCCGCCAGCAGTTTTTCGAGGTCCTGCTGCTGGCTGGCTGACGGCGCAAGCGAGAGCGTGATGTACGGTATTGCAAGCGAGGGTGCCACTCGTCCCTGGTCGTTACCAGCTAAGGCTGCAGCCACGGCCCTGGGGTGAACATTTCCCTCCAGGACTACACGCTGTCGATTATCGACGGACTGCGTAATGCGAGGCTGCGAAGCCGGTGTGTTCTGAGCGAGAACGCTAGCCGTATACAAAAGAGACGCGACGATGGCGGCGGTCCATAGAGATAAGCACCGCGGGAAAAATAAGCACTTCGGGGAACGAAGGTACTTCGAGCGCATTGATTCCTCGCTAAACAATAATGACGCGGGTAGGCTTGGCCGGTTCTACGCCACAACAGGGCGCTTCCATTGCGACGTTTCCACGTCCGCCCGCGTTTCGTCCCGGGCAGGAAATTCGCTGAATCAGGACCACGCTTAACGAGGAAAGCTTTATTTCCGTGATACTTACTGGCCTACTGTGAGCCGTGTATGGGTCCCGCCCAGATCGATGGCCTGGATGGCGTCCATGCCGCCCTGGTTCGTCGTTTCCACTAACGTATCGTTAAACTTTTTGTCGCTATTCTCAATTTTGACGGGTACACTTAGGGACTTATCGTCCTTCGCACTGGTGAAAACGGCCTGCGACCCTTCCACCTTGAGTTTGTATTCTCCAGGCTTCAGCTCGGTGGTTCCCGCCTTGACGGGGGTTTCCAGAACGATGTTGTAGGATTTGGCGCTGGCGATACCCAGACTGGAGAGAGCCAATGCACCAACTATAAGTAGCGATTTTCCGGTCATATACTTCAAAATCTCCTTACACTACTAAGACGAGCGGAAAAACGGGACGTTACGTCCGCCAGTGTAAGGGTCTGTCTTACACCGCGCGGCCACAGTAGAATGAACTGATGTTGCCGCGGATCGCGCTGCTCTGCTCGCTTGCGTTCAGCGTGGAAGCTGCAACTCCGCCCCTCATTGATTACGCGACCTATCTGGGCGGATCGTACGCCGACGCCGCTGCTGGAGTTGCGGTGGATTCCACGGGAGCCGCTTACGTGGCAGGGAACACGTTGTCGCCGGATTTCCCGGTCACGTCCACCAGCCTGGGTACGCCCTCCACGAACAACTGCGCCTTTGTTACGAAATTGAACCCCTCCGGAACGGCCATCGATTTCTCCGTTTGTTTGGCCAACTCAATGGCCACTGCATTCGCGCTGGATGCCAGCGGCAACATTTATTTGGCTCTCGAGCAGCTTAGCCCTTTCTTCGTTTCCTTTGCCGTGGTGAAGCTGGACCCAGCGGCTCAAAACATTCTCTACACCACACAAATCGACGATGCCGGGGAATCGTTGGCGGTGGACGCAGCGGGCGACGTGTATGTTGCGGGCGCAGCCGGGCCAGGTCTTGCCACCACTTCTGGCGTGTACCAAAGCCAATCTGCTGCGGGGCAATGCCCAGGCGATCTGAACGCGCCTCCCGGGCCTTGTAACAATGCGTTCATTACCAAGCTGTCGCCTTCCGGCCGCGTGGCGTGGAGCACCTATCTCGGCGGCTCCGGTCCGGATGACGCACATGCCATCGCCGTCGATAGCGTGGGGAACGTTTGGGTGGCGGGTGAAACCGTCTCGCCGAATTTTCCAATCACCGCGGGCGCGATCTCGCGTACCTTCGGTGGCGAAATCGATCTCGGGCCGCTCCGCTACGGCGATGCCTTTGTCGCGAAGCTCGATCCCACCGGCGGCCATCTGCTCTATTCGACCTACCTGGGCGGCAGCGGGCCTGACGCCGCGTTTGGCCTTGCCGTGGATTCAACCGGTGCGGCGTACGTCGCCGGCGGGACGGGATCGACCAACTTTCCCACCACGCCAGGCGCGCTCCAAACAACCTACACCGGCTACAACCCGAATGTTCCACCAAGCCCTGGGCCCGACGGGTTTGTGACAAAACTCGATGCGTCGGGCCATCTTGTTTACTCGACGCTTACCGTCGTCACGAACATGCCGATTGTCGTCGACGACGCCGGGCAGGCCTATGTGAACGGGGCAGGGGGCGCTTCGTCTTCGTCGATCCTGCCCACGTGCGCGACACCGCCGAACGCCGCAGTTCAGGTGATTAATTCCGCCGGGTCCGCTCTGGTGGCCACGTCGCCGATTCCTGGAGCTTATCTCGCACTGGACGGCAAGGGCGGTCTTTATTCCGCGGGCCGGACATTCACGCTCGTGTTCTTCTCAACGCCGCATGCTTTTCAAACCCAATACGGCGGCGGGAATTCCGACGCGTTTGCCGCGAAGGTCGATTTCTCTCAGCCTGCGGGGCCTTCCATCGCGTCGGTGCTAAACGCTGCCAGCTTGCTTCCCGGCTATGCCACGCCTTTTCCGACGGGCGCGGTAGCTCCGGGCGAGATCGTCACACTGTTTGGCAACGGCTTCGGATCCGCTCAGTTCGGATCGGTGAGCTTCGGCCAGTTTCCCGCGCCCATTCTGTATTCGTCCAACTGCCAGATCAACACGGTGGTTCCGTTTGAGGTTGATCCGGGTCTGCCGACGTTCGTCACTGTGCAGTCCGGGGGGCAAACGCTCGGGCCAATCAAACTTCCAGTGGTGGTTGCGGTGCCCGGCATCTTCACGACCAACGGCAGCGGCAGCGGACAGGCGGCGATCCTGAATCAGGACTCCACCCTCAACTCGCCCTCCAATCCCGCGACGCGAGGTTCCATCGTTTCGGTATATCTGACCGGCATGGGCGCGCTGAATCCACCCATCGTGGACGGATCGATCGGCCCGCTGATGCCTCCGTTTTCGATGACGGCGGCGAGCGTTAGCCCGCTGATCGGCGGGCAGGTTGCGCCGCTCACGTTCGCCGGACAAGCGCCTGGTCTCATTGCAGGCGCCACGCAGATCAATATTCAGATCCCGCAGAACGCGCCAGTGGCCGCGGACGTTCCCATCGCTATTTCCGCCGCAGGCTATGTCAGTCAACAGTTGACGATGAGCGTGAAGTAGGAATGATCGCGCCAACAGCAAATGTAGATGCCGCGCGCGCCGTCGGCCGCTGCTGGGGTGCGCTATTCTTCTCGGTCTTCGGTGGAGCGTGGTTTTTGCTGGCAGCCTATGCCTTCGGGCGATTGAATCCACTTGACGCAGGTCTGATCGCTATAGGGGTTATTCTGTTCGTTCTTCTAGCCCTTCGGCTTCAGCGTCGCGGCCAAGACGCGGGGAAGGACGCATTTCCCGAAGAAGAACGGCGGCGGAACGGCCGCGTATTTGGAATCGTGAATGCAATCACCTGGATTGCGGTTTTTCTGGCCTTTCAAATTTTCCCGCGCGTAGGCCATCCAGACTTGGCGATTCCGGCTGTGGTGCTGCTAGTGGGATTGCACTTCTTTCCGCTGCCTCCGCTTTATCGGCATCGCGCCAATCTGGTTACCGGCGGCTGTCTGGTGTTGTGGGCCATCTTGTGCCCGCTGCTGTTCAGAGGCGGCACGATGATCGGCTTTGCGGCGGCTGGTGCGGGCTTAGTACTCTGGGCGTCGGCTGCTTGGGCGCTCAGAACCGCCAACTGCTTGGGTCGTCTGGGTTCTGAACGTCCGCGCTGGCTGCTGGCTGCGAGCCAACCAGCGCTCATTTTGCCGCGGTGATGGAGTCCACTTGAATGGTCTTTGCCTTCGTGTTGATCGTACCCGTGACCGTCACCTTTTTCCCAGCGAACTTCTCCGGCATCTTCTGGTCGCTCAGCGTGTAGGCTTCCTTGCCGTCATACAAAACGTACGAAGCTCCGTGCACGTCAACACATGCCTTCGTGCACTCGGCATCGGTCGGTCCCATTCGCATTTGGGAGTGATCGCCTTTGTCGCACATGCTATCCGTAATGACGCCGGTGAACGTCTGCTTGCCTGGCGCCGCGACCAGCGATGCCATAGCAAGCAGACTCAAGATCAAAGGTTTCATAGCGGCGTAAGCCGTGCCTTCTAGCTACCGGGCGTCATCAGGTGGGCGGTCGACGTGCCGGCATTCATAATCCACACGCCAGTCGTGCTCGGCTTGTCGGGCAGCCCGAGCGACTGCGCGGTGGCGCCTGGCACGGCAATCGTGGTGTGCGGACGAGCGTGCTCGGCGTCGGGGCCCATTAAGTGGATCCATACCGATCCGAACTCAGGCTTCACGCGGGTTCCGTCCTTCTCTTCGGCCATCAAAGCGGTCTCAGAGGCTTTCCTGTCGCCCTTGGCTTCGGCCTTCAAGTTCTGAGCGACACGATCCAGGTTAGCGGTGCTGGTGCATTCCAGCATAAACGCCGGGTGTCCAGGCCATCCCGAAAGGTCATAGCAGACCAGTCCACTGGAGCCCTTTTGCAAGGTGTCGTAAGTGAAGTCGGGCTTCCATTTGATTACGGTAACGTCTTCTTTTTTCATCCGCGCTGGGGCGGCCATCAGGGCCTTTTGAATGGGGTCGGATGGCGCTTGCGCGAACGCGCTGCCCGCAACCGCCAAAATACTGAACGCGATGGGTAGTGTGCTTTTCATTCTGTGATCTCCAATTCTTTGCCGGGGACTTGCTCGACGCAACTCGCGAGCCGTAGTACCGGCGATTTAGTATATCGCGACGCGGCCGTCAGGATTTTAAGCTCTTAGCTTTTCGCCAACCGCCTGCCATAATATGTTCTTGATCCGACTATCTGCGCTCCTCTGCTGGGTGGTGTTGCTGGCAGCCTGCGATCGTCCACCGGAAGTCTATGCTCCGCCCGAGCAACGCCATCCGGTGGAGGGTTACAATCCCGGCCCGGACGCCATGATGGTCGACATGCGGGATCCCGACGCCAGCTTGCGCATCGTGAAAGACATTCATGCTCCCTCCGACCCTTCCTGGCGATGGACGTCGCAGAATCCCACCGTGCAATTATTGGTGCTGTCTACCGAGAACCTCCGGTTCATTGCGGACTTTGCTATTTGGGACGATGGCTTCAAGACCACCGGCCCATTGGAGATCCAGTATCTGGTGAATGGCAGGCTCTTGGACAAGGTGCGCTATACGACCCCCGGCGAGAAGCATTTTGAAAAGCCGGTTCCCGCCGATTGGCTGGCGGTAGACACCGACACCACTGTCGCGATGTTTGTGGACAAGCTCTTCATTTCACCCCGCGACGGCGAAAAGTTCGGTGTGATCCTTACGCGCATCGGATTCAAGCAATGATTGGATTGGACCGATGACGCGGGTAATCCCGGTTCTCTTCGGCGCTCTGTTCACGGTGGCAACCATCTGGTCGCTCGGTATGCTGCTGTTCCGCAGGCTTTCGCTGGCCTTTCACGCCTGGGAAGAGCGCTTGCTCGCCTTCGTCGTCGGCTCGGCTTGCCTGAGCGGGATCATGTTCGTACTCAGCGCCACGCGGCTGGCGAGTCGTGGAATTTTGCTGGTGGTTGGGCTCGCCATCATTGGCTATGGCGCTTACTCGGGTATCGGACGTTTTCAGGGAAAAGGCTTCCCTCCACTCTCCACATTGTGGCGCTGGGTGTTTGGCGTGGGCTTTGCGGCGTTCACCTACATCGGATTTTTCCACGCTCTCGCTCCCGAGCACAGTTCGGACGGTATGGCCTATCACCTGGGCGAAGTAATGAAATACCAGCATGCTCACGGATTCCTGCGCATCACCACCGATCTCTACTCCAACTTGTCGCAGGGCGTTGAGCTGATCTATCTGTTCGCGGTCGACTTTGGGCGTTACTCGGCCGCCAGCCTGGTTCACTTTACGTTTTTGGTGGTTCTGGCTTTTCTCATATTGCTTTATGGCAAGCGAATTGGACGTCCCGAGGCCGGCGTGGCAGCGGCCATCTTCACCTACGCGAGCCCGATTGTTCTGATGGACGCATCCATCGCTTACAATGACGTTGCGCTCGCGGCCGTTCTCTTCGCGCTGTTCTATCTACTGCAGATTTGGGATGAAAATCGCGATCCCAAAATGCTGGTGCCGATCGGCATCCTGGCGGGTTTCGGCTACGAAGTGAAATACACTGCGATCCTGGCCGTCCCTTACGCCCTCGGATTCATTGGGTGGAAACTGTGGCGCGAGCGGAAGCCCATCTTGCGGCCGGTACTGGTGGTCTCTGGTTTGGCCGCCATGTGCATATTGCCCTGGATGGTGAAGAATTGGATCGAAGTGATGAATCCGGTTTCGCCTCTTGCCAACCGTGTCTTTCCGAACCCGTACGTACACATTTCGTTTGAAGATAGCTGGCGCGCGTATCTGGCCCACTACGATTTGACCAGCCGGTCTCAAATTCCGCTGCAAATCACGGTACAAGGCGATCATGTGGAGGGGTTTCTGGGGCCCCTATTCTTGCTCGCGCCGCTCGCTCTGCTGGCGCTTCGTTTCCGGCCCGGACGCCAACTGCTGCTGGCGGCGGCGATCTTTGGGGCGGCGTATTTCAGCAATATCGGCACGCGCTTTTTGATTCCCATTGTGCCGTTTATTTCGCTCGCGCTCGCACTGGCCGTCGCCAATGTTCCCTGGCTGCTGCTGGTGCTGGTGATCGCTCACGGCATCGCTTCCTGGCCCGATGTGTATCAGTTCTATTGCGCGCCCTATGCCTTTCGGATCGAAGAAGTGCCGGTGAGAGCGGCGCTCCGCCTGCAATCGGAGGATGCTTATCTCAGCCAGGATCCCGAATACGTGGTGGATCGCATGATCGGGGGGATCGTCCCTCCCGGGGAGCCAGTCTTCACCATCAGCCAGGGAGGCCAATCGTATCTGCAACGCAATTTGCTAGTGGGTTACGAAAGCGCTCCGAATGAGGTCCTGGAAGACATATTGTGGACGCCGGTGTTCCGCTACAATCAGCCTACGCGCACTCTCAAATTCGACTTTCCGTCGCGTGAGCTGCGCAAATTGCGGGTGGTGCAAACCGCCAGCCTGCAGGGGTTGCAGTGGTCGATCGCCGAGCTACGCGTTTTCACTTCCGGCCCCGGGAACATCCAGACTGAGATTCCGCGCGATCCAGCTTGGCGGCTCACCGCGCATCCCAACCCCTGGGACGTTCAACTCGCATTCGACAATAGCGCGGTTACGCGCTGGCGAAGCTGGCAGCCGGGTGCGCCCGGCATGTATGTCCAAGTCGACTTCGGCCGGCCTCAAAGTGCAAGCGCCGTGGTGGTGCAAACCTCCGACGATACCGGCCCAGCCAAGGTCAAGCTGGAGGGAATGGGCGCGGACGGAAGGTGGGTCACGCTGTCCGATCAACCAATCGAATCCAGGCAGCCTATTCGAGCGAGCCTGCGCCTGGCAGCCACCGCGGAACTAAAGGCGCGTGGCATTCATTACTTGCTGATCATGCCTGAGAATCCGGGATCGACCGATTTGCGTCGCTATCCGGCTTTCTGGGGACTGACCGTAGCGGGCACGGTGGGCGACGTAGTACTCTTCCACATCAAATAATGCCTGAATATTTTCTCGGCGTGGATGGGGGCCAATCCAGCACCACCGCTTTGATTGGCGATGAAACCGGCCGCGTGCTGGGCGTTGGCCGGGGCGGACCGTGCAATCATGTCGGGGCATCGGAAGGCCGGGCCAAGTTCGTCAGCGCCATTCGGTCATCGGTGAACGCAGCGTGCAGGCAAGCAGAATTAGATGCCGCGAGCGTTCGGTTCCGCGGCGCCTGCTTGGGATTGAGCGGCGGGCCAGTGGACAAGGAATCGATCCTGAGCGAAATACTCGCGAGCCACCGGACTCTGGTAACCGACGATGCCTCCATCGCGCTGGCCGGCGCCACAGCAGGTAAGCCCGGCGTCGTGGTGATTGCGGGAACCGGCTCCATTGCGTGGGGGCGAAATGCCGGCGGCCGCACCGCACGGGCTGGCGGCTGGGGCTACCTTTTTGGAGACGAAGGCGGAGCTTTCTGGATCGCGCGCCAAGCTCTGCGCGCCGCTCTGCGTTGGGAGGAGGGCTGGGGCGTCCCCACGTCCCTGCGCGCCCGCCTGCTGGATTACACGGGAGCAAAGAACATTAATGACTTGATGCATCGCTGTTACACCCCGGAATTTCCCCGGCCGCGGGTTGCCGGTCTTTCCGTGCTGGTGAACCATGCCGCCGAAATCGGCGACCCCATGGCCCTCGAAATCCTGGATACGGGTGCACGCGAGCTGGCCCTATTGGCGGCTGTGGTGCGCGGGCAATTGTTCGCGGCCAAAGAGCCGACGCTCGTCACATATTCCGGTGGTGTATTCCATAGCCGGATAATGCTTGCCCGCTTCCGCGATTGGATGTCGTCAGAGGCTGGGATCCGGGTGACGCCCCCGGTGTTTACCGTCCATGGGCCGGCCATCGGAGCCTTGCTGGAGGCGTATCGGGCGGCAGGACTGGATCATGTCATACAGGGTTTCCGCCTTTCTGCCCCTCCGGAACATTTTCCCTAATCAGCGAATCAGCCATTTTCCTATGTCGCGACTAGGGTGAGATTCCTTGAATCGCGCATTCCGATCATCGATAAGTCCTGCGAGGGTGAACTGTATCAATGGCTTGGGTTTGGCAAGACGGAAAGCAGGCTGATAGGGGTGAGCCGCCGAGTTCCAAACTTTCCGGAACCCTGGTCGATGAGATTTCCATGACGACCCGAGCTGTGGAAATCAGCGAAGCACGCGGCGACGAGGCCATCCGCGCGCACTGTTTGCGTGTAGCAACCTGGTCGAGCGAGTTGGCGGGCGCCATCGGTCTTTCTGAATCGGACAGAAGTCTGGTGGAGCAGGCCGCGATTGCCCATCACGTTCCCGAGATTTTGGTGAACGACCAGGCGCGCCGTCGCCTGCTTGCTGAGATGCACTTGGAAGCGCGGGGCGATCGACCCTTCGTTTCCGAAGAAGTGAGAGCGGTACTGGAGACTCTCTGGGGCCGCCGCCCGATCGCCGATCCCGCCATGGGGAAGATCGTGGCGGTGCTTGAAATCAGTGACGACTTCGATCAGTTCTTCGAATCCGAGCCGCTGTTTGATGCCGACTCACTGGATCAATGCACGAACTCCTCGGTCGAGGCCATGATGACCTACCTGCAGGTCACCAGCCGGGCCGATGTCAGCCGTGTGATCGATCGGCTGCCCGTATTTCCCCGCGCCGCTCGCGAGGTGGTGCGGCTGGTTGCGAATTCCGAGGTGGGACCTCGCGAAATGGAGGCGGTGGCCTCACTGGATCCGGTGCTTGCCGGACGGTTGATCCAAACGGCGAACTCGGCCTATTACAGCCCGCGGCAGCCGGTTGGGACAGTTTTACACGCAGTCTCCTTCATTGGTACCGAAACCGCGCGCCGCGTACTGCTGGCCGCGGCAATCAGGGGAAACTTCTCGTCCCCGCAGGCGCACCAGCTTTGGAATCACAGCCTGGACGTAGCGCAGACCGCCGAACTGGTGGCCATGCACGCCAAAGTCACAATAGATCCTTCGCAGGCGTTTTTGGCGGGCTTGATTCACGACATCGGACGCCTGGCCTTTGCCATCATGCCGCTCGGATTCCAGGAACGGTTCCAACGCCTCACCGACGGTGGTTGTCCGCCGGTGGAAGTGGAAATGTGCCTCTCCGGCCGCTGCCACGGCGAAGTGGGCGCCGAAACCCTGGCCCAATGGAAGTTTCCGCCAGAAATCATCAAGGCTGTTCGCTGGCACCATCGCCCCGAGCGGTCCGAGCTTCCGTTGAGCTCGCTGCTCTATCTGGCCGAGTTTATTACCGATTCGCAAGAGGATCTACCGTCCTACGTCCGCATGAATACCGCCACTCGCCTGGCGGGCATTTCGATGGGGCTGCTGGCCGAGATTCGACAGAAGAGCGCTGGGTCGCTCGAAAGCTTGCGTTTCGCGGCCTAAGCTCCTCCCCGCGTTACGCTAGTTGCTTGATTCCTCAGTCAGAGATCGGTTGGTTGCCGGACCTGATCTACACCGGCGAAAGATTTCAATCCGGCCTTGCGATGTTTGCGGACGCCACTGGCCGCATCACTCGATTTTCCGGTGAGCCGGCTGATCTCACCAAAGCCTTGCGGTTCAGCGGGCGCGCCATCCTGCCCGGCTTGGTTAATGGCCACTCGCATGCCTTCCAACGGGTTCTGCGCGGCCGCACGGAGCACGGCAGCGCGAGTGCGCGCCATTCATTTTGGACCTGGCGGGAGAGCATGTATCATGCCGCCAACCGGCTTTCTCCCGAAGGTCTGTATCATGCTTCGCGCATGGCGTTCCTGGAAATGCTTCTAACCGGGATCACCACCGTCGGCGAATTCCATTACGTCCATCATGCTCCAGGCGGAACGCCTTACGCCGATCGAAATGAGATGGCGTGGCAAGTGCTTCGCGCGGCTCGGGACGCTGGCCTGCGCATCGCTTTGTTGCGAACCGCCTATGCGCGGTCGGGGTGGAACAAACCGGCCGAGCCGGGGCAGACTCGATTCCTGACGCCGCGCGTGGAAAATTTCATCGCGGACACAGAAGCGTTGCGGGCGGCGATCGCACGCACGGAGTATGCGGAGTGGGCGTGGGTGGGCGTTGCTCCACACAGTCTGCGAGCCGTTCCTCTGGACTACGTGCGCGACGTGGCAGCTTATGCACGCGCGCAACGAATGCCCATTCACATGCACGTCTCTGAGCAGCCCGCGGACGTGGAAGCTTGTCTGCGCGAATGCGGGATGCGGTCTGTCGAGTTGCTCGATCATCATGGCTTCCTCGACTCTCGTTTCACAGCCGTTCACGCCATTCACGTCACTGGGAGCGAAATTTCCGAGCTCTCGCGCGCGGGTGCGATGGTCTGCGCGTGTCCCACCACCGAGCGCAATCTTGGGGACGGAACCGCTCCCGCGGACCAATTCTTGGATGCGGGCGTTCGGGTTTCGCTAGGCTCCGACAGCAACGTGCAGATCAACCTGCTTGAAGACGCACGGTCGCTCGAATATCATCTCAGAATTCTCAAACTGGAACGCGCACTGCTCCCGGCGAAGCATCTGTTCGCCTGCGCCACCGCGGCGGGCGCCGCAAGTCTGGGTGCACCCGGCGGCATTCTCGAGGTAGGCCGCCCAGCCGACTTCTTTACGGTGGCGCTGGATGATCCCTCCATCGCGGGAGCCGACGCCGATTCGCTGCTCAGTCACGTGGTTTTCTCCGCCGAACGAACAGCGGTGCGCGACGTAGCGGTAGCAGGCAAATTCGTGGTTCGAGATGGCCACCATCCGCTGGGCGAGGAAATCGTTCACGATTTCGCGCGCCTTCAGCGCGAGCTTTGGACTTAGCCCGGGTCAAAGTTCGACGATCGAAAAACCCTCTAGGCGCGCTGCCTCTCGCAGTCGAAGATCGCGGCATAGAAAGGCTCGATTCTTGGGCTTCTGGTTACACCACACCAAGGCAGCCGCGAGTTGCAAGGCCTCCGCGGCACGCAGTTCGTGTCGATCGAGGCATGCTTCGGCAAGATCTCGCAACCTGTTGGTGGGTTGTATTTCGCGCCAACTTTTCCGCAGCAGGGCAAGCCGGCGGTTTGCCGCATCGTGATACTGCGCAGGCAGCACGCCTTGCCGTCGTCGACGATAGAGTGCGCTGACGACCTCTACACCGGTACCCCACCACACAACCGGAGTGTATTGGCGCAGAAGGCGCCGGCCGGCCCCAGGGTTTTCAATGGACGCGCACAAGGGGACCACCGCGCTAGCGTCCCAGAAGCCCTGCATCCCGTTCTTCCCGATCTTCAGAGACGGCACTGGATAAAGAGTCCGCAATGTCCGCACTCAGAGGGTGCTTGGCGCCGATCGACCAAAAGGCGCGCTCATTGAATGCCTCCGACGGTAGAAGGAGTTCTCCCGACGCTACCAGCGCCAGTTCCTCCGCCGACACGTCCGTGGTGTTCAAGGGAACGATTTTCGCAACCGGCAAATTGCGGTCTCGAATCACGATCTCCTCGCCCGCGCGAACTTTCTGCAGGTAGGCGCTCAGGCTGTTCTTGAGCTCCGCGATGTTCACCGTTTCCATATAGCTATTATAGCCACAATGAGGCTAGGTAGGCCATGACTTCCGGAAGCCAGCGCCTGGTGCGTCCCGAGAGTCCTTCGCCCGGTCTGCAATAATAATTGTGAAGTGGCTGACGAGCGTAGCGCGTTGCACGACCTGATCCGGCGCGGCCGGCGTCGCCAAGCTTTGCATTTGCTGATCCACGCTGCGTCGTTCGCGGCCGTTGTCGCCCTGGGTGGCGCAATTCTGCTCCTCATTGTCGGCGCGCAAATCCTCAACTGGTATTGGCTGGTCTTGCTGTTTGCAGGAAGCCTTGCGGCCAGCGCGTATCGCTTGCGTGCCAAGCTGCTTTCCGCGTATCAGGTGGCCCAGTCCATCGATCGCCAGCTCGGTTTCAAGGACGCGTTGTCTACCGCTTACTACTTCAGCCATCATCCCGGGCGTGCCACGTCGCCCGAGTTCGTCGAGGAGCAACGCCAGGGCGCGGAGAACATGGCTCGATCGGTTGACGTCCAGCGTGCCGTACCGTTTCTGATGCCGCGAACCGCCTATGTCAATTTGGCTTTGGTTGCGGTTGCATTCGGAATGTTCGGATTGCGATACGGCATTCATCGGAGCCTCGACCTCGGCTCACCGTTGGTTCACATCAACTTCGACGGTCTCTTCGGCGCTTCATCGCAAGTGGCCGACGCAAGGCATGGTAAACGCCCGGGTGAGGGCGACGGCCAGCACGATCCAGGCGCGCCGGTGGATCCTTGGCAGGCGAAGACCAACGATCTGGATCCGGCCACTGACGCCGCGCTTCAGTCCGCCGAAGATCCCGATCCGAACAACGCCAGCACATCGCCGGACGCCTCCGCGAAGGCCGATGCGAAAAGCGGCGAGCAGTTGCCGCCGGGCAGCAATCCGCTGGACTCCGGCGAAAAGGGCGAAAAGAACGATACATCGCAGTCGAGTGACGCCAATGCGAATGCATCTTCCGGAGCCGATTCCAAATCCGGGCAGCAGAACGGCTCGAAGGACGCCAAAGAGGCCAAGGACGCGAATTCCGGCAGTTCCGGCGAAAACTCCAGCCTCGCAAGCAAGCTGCGCGATGCACTCTCTAATCTACTGGCGAAAATGAAGCCGCAGTCCAAGCCGGGCGGCGGCAAACCGAACGACTCGTCGCAATCGTCGAGCACGCGCCCCTCCCAGCAAGGTGAAAAGCAGGAAGGCGATCCGAAATCGCCCGGCCAGGAACAAGCCGACTCCAGCGCGAATTCGCAATCGGAAGGCGACCAGCAGCAGGGCGGGACGCAGCAAGCTTCGCAAGGCAAGAGCGAGGGGCGCAGCAACAATCAACCCAACTCGCCCGACGGCAAGAGCGGCATCGGCAAGCAGGACGGCGACAAAGCCGCTCGTGAAGCGGCTGAATTGGCCGCCATGGGAAAGCTTAGCGAGATTATCGGTAAGCGCGCCGCTAATATTTCGGGCGAAGTGATGGTGGAAGTCTCGTCGGGCAAGCAGCAGTTGAAGACCCAGTACTCGCAGCAAAACGCCACGCATATGGAGGCGGGCGGGGAAATCAATCGCGACGAAGTTCCGCTGGCCTATCAGCAGTACGTGCAGCAGTATTTCGCGCAGGTCCGGAAGGTCCCCGCGGGGAAGAGCAAGGGCCCAGCCTCCGCGCCCCCGGACGCCAAGCCCAAAACAACACCGTCCAGCCTGCCTTAAGAGCTGGGGTTAGCCTTCGTCGTAGAAGCTGCGCTGCCCTAAATACCACAGCAGGCGGTCCAGCACTCTAACTTTGTAGGGACAATCGGATAAATCTTCTGGGCTAATGACGGACTCGACTTCGTTATAAACTTGGAGCCACACATCCACAAAGCAAGCGTACTTTAGTTGTTTTGGCGCGGGAACCAAATGGCAAAGCCGACTTATGACCCCGAGAGCCCTGGCAGCATTATCGTCAAAAACTGGGACGTCGTTTGGATAGCAGCACCACAACGCCTTTGAAGTAAGCGAGGTTAACGCCGGTGGTTCACCGCTTTTCTTGGGCTTGGCAACCTTACAGATTCGTTTTCCAAGTCGGTCGAACTCGGAAACGATTCCGTCCTTATTCCGATGCAACGAGTCTTCGCGCGGTCCGTCCGCAAACCCGATAATCTCGTTTGCCATTGCGGTCTTCCTATCAGGCTGAACGAACATAAGCACTTTATAGTATTCGAGCCAATGGACGACTTGTCTCTGCCGACCTGTCGGGTCGAGAGCGCGTCCGTTGATCGCGTCTATGACCGCTTTGTCTTCGGTAGTGTCGCGACCACCGCAATGCCACTTCATCGCGATGAGCTCCTTCGTGAGTGCTCTCAGGTCGCACAAGTTCCACGTCGCATGTGAGTCTGTCGTAGTATATCGCGCGTAATAGCTGGTCCTTCCAATTATCATCGCCTCGCTGCTGTTCAACTAGAAATCGCGGGGTGAAGTCAGATTCTACTCAATCATGAACCAACGCGTTCAATCCGATTCCGATATCCGTGCCTCCCTCAGAGGCTGACGCCCGCATCACGCGCTATTCGAGAGGCAAGTCCCGGCTTCAAACTCTTGCTGCCATGCACCGGGATTGAAATGACTTTGCGTTCGCCCGGCTTGGAATAGATATGGTGACTTCCATTGATGCGGCGGAGCAACCAGCCATTCTTCTCAATCCGCCGGCACATCTCGGGTCCGCTGACAGCTTTCAAACAGCCACATCCAGGATCTGGATGTTCGCGTCAGGCTCTTGTCCTTGCTCCCTCAGAACTTCGAGTACGCCGACGATAGCTTCCCGGATGTTGTCTTTGAGCTCCTCAATGGTGTCGCCTTGCGAATAACAGCCTGGTAGCGCAGGGACCTCGCCCCAAAAGCCGCCCTCGGGATCTTCGTGGATGACAACCGCATATGTCTGCACGCCTAAATTCTCCCACAACGGATTCTTGCTGCCACCTTGCCCGGACAAGTATTCACTTTCCGTCTTTGGTCTGCGCCACAGCTTGCGCCAGAAAGTTCACTACCTGCGCTTCGTCGCGCGCCACCTCGTAGTACGCGGCGCGCAGTAGCTGGTCCTTGCGATTGATCAACGTTTCGCGGATGTTCTGCTGCACGCGCGGATCGGTCAGCTCACGCTGGCCGGCCGGCTCCTTGGAATAAATCTTGAATATGCGATAGCCCTCGGCCGTTTTCACCACCGGCGTCACCTGGCCCGCGGGCGCCGTTTGAATCACGGCCCGGATTTCCGTATTCGCCTTTTCTAGCGCCGATTCCGGCACAAATCCTAAATCTCCGCCATTCGGCGCGGTGGTGGGGTCTTCGGAAAAGTTCTGTGCCAGCGTCACGAAATCCTCGCCCTGCTTCAGCCGCGCCACCAGCATGTCCATTTTCTTGCGCGCCTGTTCGTCGTTTTGCGCCTTGTCGTTCTTCAAATTCCGCACGTTCGGGTCCGGCATCGGAGACACCAGGATTTGCGCCAGATGCACCTGCGGCTCCGGGAAATTGAAGCTGCTTTTGTTGGCGTTGTAGAAGTCGGTGACGTCTTTGTCGGAAATCGAAATGTGCGAGGTGATTTCTTTATTGAACAGCTTGGTGATGCTCAGGTCGCGCTTCAACTGCGCCTTCATGTCGTCCACCGTCATCTTGCGAGCATCCAGCTGCTTTTGAAATTCCTCCTGCGTGTACGGCGCTTTTAGCTCCGCGAATCTGGATTCCACGTCCGCGTCGGTGGCCATCAAACCCAGCTTCTCGGCGCGCTGCAGCATGATCTCGTTGTCCACCAGCGTGCGCAGCACTTCCAGCTTCTGAATCTCCATCTGATCGCTGCTGGGTTTTTCGCTGGACGACATGAACTGCGCTTGATACTGCTTGTCCAGGTCCGCGTAGGTGATGATGCGGCCGTTCACCGTGGCGGCGACGTTATTAGACACGGCGTGCTTGCATCCGCACAGGCAGAACGCAAGCAGAGCGCAGGAGAGGGCGGGGAAAAGACGGGACATTCGTTGGATGACTCCATTCTACAGTCTCGGCGCCCGGAGGCGCGTGGCGCTGGGAAGCGCGCGGCGCTGGGAAGCACACTGCTACAATCCGCGCATGAGACGTTGTCTCGCGTTGGCGATTGCTTTTGCCGGTTTCCTTTTAGCCGCCGAACCCGCCCAGAACGATTTCCGCTTCTCGATCCTGGGTGATCGCACCGGCGACGCGCAGCCCGGAGTTTACGAGCGTGTCTGGAATGAGATGAACGCGCTGCATCCCGACTTTGTCATCAACGTCGGGGACACCATCCAAGGCGGCAACGATGCCACCGCGGCCTCTGAGTGGCGCGCGATTAGCCCACTCTGGGCGCGTTATCGCTACACGATTTACTTTACGCCCGGCAATCACGACATCTGGTCGGCCGCATCCCACGCAATCTATGAACAACAAACCAGGCGTCCGGCGTTTTATGGCTTCAACTATCAAAAAGCGCACTTCACGGTGCTTGACAACAGCGACGCCCCCGACCTGAGCGGAGACTTGAGCGAAACACAGATGCAATTTCTGGCGCGCGATCTGGAGCAAAACCGCGATCGCGATCCGAAATTCGTCTTCTTCCACAAACCGTTCTGGCTCATCCCGGTGAAGTTGCAAAGCAGCCATTTTCCGTTTCATCAACTGATCGCGAAATATGGTGTGCGCCACGTGGTGAGCGGCCACGGACATCAGTATGTACATGCTGTGGAGGATGGTGTTACATATCTGGAAGCGCCCAGTTCGGGCGGGAAACTGAAAGGCCAGGGCTTCGCGCAGGGATGGTTTTACGGTCAGGTGCTCGTCACAGTCAAGGGTTCAGCCGTGAGCCTGACTGTAAAGGAAATCGGCCCGCCGTTCGGTCAAGGCCGCAGCTTCCAACCAAAAGACTAGCAGCGCCTATTTCTTTATGGGCACCGGCGGTGGCGGAGGCGGCGGTAGCGGCACAGCGTTGATATATCCGCGCGTTCCGTCTGGCCTGATGGGTCCAGGGCCGAATCCCAGGTGCTCCCGGTCTACGGGATTTTCGGCGCACGAGTATTCCGCAAGCTTGTCGCCCGGCGCCCCCGCTTCCCAGGTCCGCGAATAGGTAAACGGCTTGGTGTAGAACTTCGGATCTTCGATGGTGGTTTCCACGTGGATATACTGCGCGTCGGGCCGCGTCCAACGCTCGATTACGTGTAGCGCATCGCTGTGAGGACTGCCGTTCTCGTCGGCCCACACCTGCGTATCTTTAAACCCGACGGAATCGATCACCAACGCATCGCCTTCCCAATGGCCCACTTCGTCGCCAAAGAACGACGGATCCGGGTCTTCCTGATGCTTGCGGCCGTCGGTGGGGATCAGCCGGTAATAGCTGTAGAAGTAGAGGAAAGCGACATATTGCGGAGTTTGTAGAACCATGAACGGCAGGCCGCTCGCATTGTGGCGCGGGATGCCACCGAGAATGCACAAACTCTCGGGATCGACGGTGGCCGTCGTGTTGTGCTTCCAGGCGGCTTCGCCAGCCGGCGTGAGAGGTAATTTAAGACCGGGAAGGTCCTTGGCAATATTACCTACGGGTTTGGTGTATTTCGTGCCTTTCCAATATCCGTTCAGATCCGGATGCCCGTCGGCGGTGCGAGGCGCCTGAGCCGAAACGGGCGCGCAGGCCATGGTCAAGACCGCGAAAATAGCCGCCAGGATTCGCATCTCGATGCTAGAGTATATGAAGCGGTCCACCTTCGTCAATGAAACGGAGATAGCTCATGGGAATCAAGCTCCAGGCGCTCCTTGTTCTCGCACTCTCGGCCAGCGTGTTGCCGATGGAAGCGCACCACTCCTTTGCCGCCGAATACGACGCAAGCAAAGCGGTGCGCATCACCGGAGTGATCAGCAAAGTGGAGTGGACCAATCCCCATTCCTACCTCTACATCGATGTGAAGGACGACCACGGTAACGCCATCGCCTGGACGTGCGAAGGCGGCGCCCCCAACGCGTTGTCGCGCCGGGGCTTCCGGAAAAACGACATCAAGCTGGGGGATACAGTCACCATCGATGGTTATGGAGCCAAGGACGGCTCGCACTTGATGGATGCGCGCCGCATTACGCTGACCGATGGCCGGTCGTTTTACAGCGGATCCCCGGGCGACGGCGGCCCTGGCGACCCCGGAAAAGAGCAGTGATCGGCCAACGGTTTCGAGGCTATGCCTCCACCAACTTTACGTGGCGCTGGCGGGAATAGCGAATCAACTGGGCGTCCTTGGTTAGGAGCGTTGCCCCCTGGACTCGGGCCGTCGCGACGAGCATGCGATCAGCCGGGTCGCCATGCAATTCTCCGGGAAGATGTACGCTCTCAATCATGATCTCGGGCGTTAGCTGTGAAACCGCGATTCCAGGTTTACTCAAGGCCTGATCCACCCAAGTCCGAACGTTCATCGGTAGCGCGACGCGCCCGTGCTGTTCGAGCATCGCCAGCTCCCAAATTGAGATTACTGAAATGCGGAGCTTGCCTTCCGATTCCGCACTTCGGATCGCTTGTAGCGCCAATCGCGAGAAACGCTGGACGAGACCCAACTGGGCCCACAGCCAGCAATGCGTGTCTAGAAGTAGAAGATCGCTCGGCATCCGCCGCCCAGGTCACGAACACCTACGTCAAGCGTCGGCTTCCCACTTCACATGAATGGGCGCAATGATATCGCCGACAATTTCCATGGTGCCTTGCATGCTTCCGATGAAGCTTTCCGGACTTTCCTCCATGGGAACTAGCTTCGCAACTGGCTTGCCTCTCTTGGTGATGACCACCTGCTTGCGCTGTTGCTGCACCTCGTCAAGCACTTTGAGGCATGTGGCCTTAAACTCACCGGCGGGTAGCTTCTCGTCCATAACCATAGTCATGGTAGCATAGTCATAGCTCGGTACAGGAATTCTCCAAATTTCTTCTTAGATGTTCTGGTCCTCCATGATCGCGTGCCTGTGCTATGATCCCAGTCAGTACCGCCCATCTGGCTAACCGTGCAGTACGACGCTCGAAAGACCTTGATAGCGTTGGAGTTTAGGCGCATTTGGCCGATCTATCCAGTATGTACCCGGGCTAGGAATAACATGATTACCCGGCGGGCCATAAGTATCGCTGCACTTGCCCTGGCCGTAGTGTCCCTGGCCACGCCTCAAACCAAGCCCGCTCCCCCAACGAAAATCGTATCGACGAAAATCACGTTGGAACAGGCCGGCTCGCGAACCGGCCGCGATCGCGTGCCCGCTTACGAAGGCAAAGATGTCGTAGTCACCGGCCAAGTCTCCATCCGGCCAATCTGGATCGCCGATTCTTTCTACGTCGCCATTCAAGACGAGGCCCTGTTTGGGCTTGTTCTTCGGCCGGAAATTCCCCAGCTGCCGGACCTGACCCCTGGCGATTGGGTGGAAGCGCAGGGGACCATTTCCAAGAGGGCTGGCTTACCGATACTTGTGCCGCGCGCAATCCGGCGTCTGAGTCATCAGCCGCCCCCCGCTCCCAAAGCGGTAACTCCGCTCGACCTGGCGTCATTTCGCTACATGGGAGTGCTGGTCACGCTCGAAAGCATGATTGCCGGTGAGAATCAGAATGGCGGCGGGGATCTGCTCCAGATCGGCCAGCGAAATAACGATCTGAACGTGTTCCTGCCCCGGACGCGGCGAGATAGCGGCCCGAAGCTGAGCGGTTTCCGGACGGGTGATCGCATCCGCGTTACCGGCATCGCCAGCCAATATTGCACGCTGCCGCCTTACGATCGATACTTCCAGATCCTGATCCCGAGCCCTGCTTCGATTGCCGTGGTCGAGCGGGGTTGGGTGATTCAACCTCCGGTACTGTTAGCCTCGCTCATTCTCGCGGTGGCGTTGGCGTGCATTTGGTGGTTCCGAGAACGGCGCATGGCGGCGCTTCGAAAACAGATGCGGCTGCTCAATTCGCTGGGCGAGCAGGTGATTGGCGCCACTTCTTCCACTGAGATTCTGCGGCGGCTGATGCTGAATCTTCCCGCGCTGTCGGACGCCACCGGGGTTGGCCTGTATATCCACAATCGCAGCACGAAAATGCTGGAAGGGGTCCACTCCAGCAACAGTGCGGTTGAGTCCATCGATCCGGAAGCCCCCTCCAGCTCCATGGCTTCGGGCATTGCGGCGTGTTTCCGCAACCATTTGATGATTTCCATTCCCGATGTCCGCCGTAGCGCGCACTTCCGGAAGGAAGATACCGTGGTGGCGCCGCGCTCGGTATTGCTGGTGCCGATGTTCGCGCAAAGCGAGCTGATGGGCGTGCTCGAGATTCACCACTCCAGCCACTTCCACTATTTCGGCGAGGGTGAGCAGGCCGCGATGCAGCATCTGGCCAATCAGATTGCCACCGCGCTCAAGTTGCAGGAGCAGCACTCCATGCGGGAGCAGTTGTTCCGCAGCGAGAAGCTGGCGGCGGCCGGGCAGTTGATCTCTGACGTGGCCAATGAGCTGCGCTCGCCTTTGCAATCTATCGCGACGCTTGCCACCGCGCTGCTCTCGCGCAATGGCGATGCCTACCACACCGAACTGGAATCCATCACCACTGAGGCAAGCCGGGCCAATGAGATTGTTTCGCGGCTGGTTTCCTTCGCCAATGTGGAGCAGGCGCAAGCCGAGCCCGTGGATCTGAATGCGATCCTTTCCGGATTGCTGAAGTTTCGCGCTCCCGAGTGGAAAGCCAAGGGCGTGGAAATCAAATTCCAACTGGCGGTCAAGCGCGCCATCGTGCTCGGCTCGCCGGGCCAGCTCGAGCAGGTGTTGCTCAATCTCCTAGTGGACGCCGAAAAATCCGCCGCCGAGGCGCGCGACAAAATCATCACCGTTTCAAGCAGCCTGCTCGCCAAGCGCGTGCTGGTGGAGATTTCCTATCCGCTCCGCTCGCCCGACACGCGCGGCGATTCCACCGACGGCGATCACACCGGATCCGGTGCGCTCGGCCTGGGCGTTTGCCGCGGCATCATTGAGAGCCATGGCGGCGAGTTTCGCGTGGTCCGCACTTCGCCCGCGCAAGCTCGTTTTGACATTGAGCTGCCGGTGATCGAAGCCCGGCAAACAGGTCCGGGCGCTTCCGAATTATCCGAAGCCATCCGCCAGCTCACGGTTTTGGTAGTGGAGCCGGATAGCAAAGTGCAGCGCCAATTAGTGCAAATGCTGGGCAATCGTGGCGACCGTGTGGTTCCGGTCTCCAGCGCCGAGGAGGGGCTGGATATCGTCGACCGGCTGCGGTTCGACATGGTCATCTGCGCCGTCCGGCTGCCCAGTCTCAACTGGGTGGCGTTTTGCGAGCGCGTCCGCCTGCGTGTGGGTGGTTTCGTCCTGCTCACCGACGCGTTCAATAGCGATGTCGGCCGCGCCTTTCGCAACAGCGAAGGCTTCGTGCTCAGCAAGCCGGTGTGCGAGACGGATTTGCACCGCATCTGCCGCGCCGTGGAAGATCGCACCAGCCTCCTGATCCGGGAGTGAGCATGCTGTTTCCGGCTTCTTACGATCGGACTACCAAGATCATTTCCGGCTTATTCTGTTTCGGTCTCCTGGCCGTGGTCTTTGCTCTTCATAACGTGGTCTGTGACTTCCTGTGCCTTTTGATTCTCGTGGCGTCGTTGGCGTTCTCCCCGCGCGGCTATGTCATCGAGGGCCAAACGATTTTGGTGAAGCGCCTGGCCGGAAATGTCCGCATAGCGCTCGCAGGCGTTCGCGAAGTTCGAAGAGCGACGCCCGACGATTTCCGCGCCTGCATTCGCCTTTGGGGCGGCGGCGGCCTGTTCGGCTACTACGGCCTGTTCAGCACCGCGAAGCTCGGCAAATCCACCTGGTACGTTACCAATCGAAAGAATTGCGTGGTCGTGATCGCCGCTGCGAAGACAGTGTTGTTCAGCCCGGACCACCCCGACGGATTCCTGGCTGCGATCCAAGCCGCGGCGACCATCCATGAATCGTACCCAATGCCGCAAGCGGCGCGGTCGCAGCCCTTCGGATCAATGGGGAAACTGATTGTTGCCGCCGTGGCGATCGCGGCCATGGGCTTGGGATTTGTCGCCTTTAACTATTCGCCCGGCGCTCCCAGCTATACCTTGACGCCGGAAACTCTCGTCATTCACGACCGTCTCTATCCGGTGACGTTACACGCATCCAGCGTCGACATCGATCAGGTTCGCATCGTCGATCTCACCCAGGACGCCGAGTGGCGTCCCACCGTCCGCACCAACGGCTTCGCCAATGCGCACTATCGATCGGGCTGGTTCCGCGTGGCGAGCGGTCAGAAGGTGCGCCTGTATCAGGCCAATAGCCCGATCATAGTGCTTCTGCCACCCAAAGGCGACGGCGCGCCAGTCCTCTATCAGGCGGCGGACCCGGAGAAGTTCGTCGAGGAAGTCCGGACGGCCTGGAACGCTTCAGCGCGAACCAACCCAAAAGCGGGAAAATGGATTCACTATGCGCTTTAAGATCGCCCTCGCGTTTATGGTCGTGGGCTGCGTGTTCGCCGCCGACAAATACAGCGGCCCCGTGCCACCCAAGCCCGACATTCCCTACCTGTTGCATGCCTCCTCCCTGGTTGAAACCGAAGTGGCCGACGCCCGGGAAGGCAAAAAGAGTGACACCTATACTATCTCCGGTGCATCTTCTCCGGCCAGAACCCCGCTCGCCGAGCCAATCTTCATCATTGATGCGCAAAAGATCCAGCCCGAGACTTTCGAGTTGTACCGTTTGGACGTGAAAGGCGGCAATCGCGAAGTCTCGTTGGGCAACAACCGCCGGCGCGGCGGATCGCACGCGCTGCATCTCGCGGTTAAGCCTCTCGGCGGCCATCTCTACCGCGTCGAAGTGGACGAAGCCCTCGACAACGGAGAGTATGCTCTTTCGCCCAGCAACGATAATCGTGCTTACTGTTTTGAGATCTACTGAGTTTTGAGATCATCCGATCGCGTCCCCTATCTCGTAACGCAAGCGGCCGCCCCCTACGATGGGCTGCGCCCGGTGCCGGTTTCCATCTTGCTCCATAACGTCCGCAGCCTGTACAACGTCGGCGCGTTCTTCCGCTCGGCGGACGCCGCGGGCTGCGACAAGTTGTATTTATCCGGAATCACCGGTCGTCCGCCGCATACCGGCATCGCCAAGACCGCGCTGGGCGCCGAAGAAACCGTCGCTTGGGAGCATCACGCCGACCCCGCCGCTCTTATCGTGCGTCTCCGCCAGCTAGGCCACGAAATCGCCGCCGTCGAAACCAGCGTTCACGCCACGGACTTGTATGATTGGCAGCCCCGCTTCCCGGTTTGCGTTCTGTTCGGGCACGAAGTGGATGGCTTGGCCGAGCCGCTGCTGGCTTTGTGCGATACCTACGTGCGCATTCCCATGCTCGGCCGCAAGCATTCGCTGAATGTCGCCACCGCCGGCGGCGTCGTGATCTACGAACTGCTGCGGAAATACCGTGTCTTGCTCGAGAACGCCGGACGGTGATCTAGGTCCACGACCGTGTGTTCAACGGCGGGGCGGAAGCTCGCGTCGCTTTTGCGATGCAGGCCTCGCAGCGGCTGCCGGAGGTGCCTGAGCCACCACCGGAATAGTCACAATGTTGCTGGTGAATACGTTTTGCGCAATATACATCTGCGTCAAGGGATTGGTCGGCAGTGAGTTGCTGATTTGCAGCTGCACCGCATAGATTCCCGGCATCATCCCTACTGCTAGTCCCGCATTCAATACGTTCGCGGTTGTCCCGCCCACTTGCGCGTTGTCGACGTTTGTTAGGGGCAGGTTCAGCGCCGGTCCCGGATAGGTCTGGCCAGTGATGCTGGCCAGCGTCAAGCCGTCGGACAGAGTGGTCGGTCCGATGCCCGTGGCATAGATGGTGATCACCTCGCCCGGAACAACTGGATTGTCAGGTGTCACGGGAGAGCCGGCGATGTTGGCGCAGCAGGTGGCTGAACTGTCCAAGGGAGAAAGCGTGATCGTGGCGTTAGTGCTGATATTACTGCTAATCTGGATGCCATTTCCTGCTGGCCCTCCCACCTTCGCGGTCAAGATGATGCGGGTGAACTCGCCGGCGGGCGTCGCAGTCACCTGCTCATTCGGGTTGGCGTTGACCATAGCGATCAGACCGTCGCGAACCGCTTGCAGTGTATCGGTGGACTGCACGGTGTAGTTGTAATTATTGCTCGCAATAATGAGGGTTGCGACGTCGCCGGCCGTAATGGACCCATCGACATCCACCAATGCGATCGCGTTGCCACTCGTGTGGTATGCCATCGCCGGCCGCGGGTCGTTTCCGCCCCCTGCGAAAATACCGGGATTCTCCCCCACCACCGGAATTCCAATGGCGTTGGTAGCTGTTACCGAACCATCGCTGTGGACGGTTCGTACCACCGCGCTGACGCCATTGGAGTTGTACACCTCATACGGAAGTTGCGTGTTGATCTGCGTGGGCGACACCGATAGAATCGGCGAGCGGATGCCGTCGAAGTAAACTTCCACGCCTTGGAAACTGGTGGGATAGCCGCCATCCGGGCCCGGAGTAGCCACAACGCCGTTGGCGCTGACATCGGCCAGGTTGTTTCCAAAAATGCTCACCAGCGTACCCGGCGCTAATTCGGCTGCTGCGGCGCCACCCGTTAGGGCGGATCCCGCTGCGGTAGCCGTCTCGGTAGCCGTACCCGAACTGGAAGCAGCCGCAGTGGTGGCCGAATATCCAATATTGTTTCCGTTCAAACCAGGCTGGCGCGCAACCAGGTTCACTACGAAAAGACTTCCCTCCACAATGTCGGCGGTCGCGATTACGTTCGGATCCGGCGTACCGCTCTTGGTCCCATTGATCAGGTTTGCCAAAGCCTCTATGATGCTCGCCAGCGTGTCGTTGGTAAGCACCGTGTAGGCGTAGTTGGTGCCAGTGGAAGCGCCGGGAGACGTGATCGTCATGGTAACGATGTCGCCCGCCGTGATGGTTCCGGTGATGCTCACCGTGCCGACCGCGTAGGTGCTTACGCTCGCCGCGTTGGTGATGCCGGTGATGGGAATGTTGGGCGTGCCCGGGGTGAAAACCAGCACCCGCAGGTCGAAAGGATCCGAAACATAAAGATTCGTGCCGTCGTATGCCAACGCTAACGGGGTGCGAACCGTGTTAGGAGCCGACTCCAGAACATTCGCGTCGGGACGAAAGGTGTCCGTGCTGGTAGTCACCTGATCGGTGAATTCGTCCGGCTGCCCCAGATAGCTATCGGCCCTCTGTCCATTGCTCGTTGGAATGCTGTTGTAAACCAGGATGCGATCGTTTCCGCCATCCGCGATAAACAAGCGATGTCCGTCCGACAAGGCGTATCGTGGGAGTTCCATGGTGAACCCGCAACGCCCTGGATAAAGGGGCGTGCCGTCGCTGTCGGTGCTGGTGGCAGGGCAAAGGGTCGGGCAGCCGGCCGCGAACGTGGGGTTGCCGTCGGCGTCCGTGCTGGTCACAACGCACGAACCGATAATGCCGTTGTCCAGCTCGCTGGTCATATTCTGCTGGCCCACCACCACGTCCGCCGCCTGCCCGTTCTGCGTCGGAATGGAATTCCAAATCAAGACGCGATTGTGGCCCAGGTCGGCCACAAAAAGATGCGTCCCGTCCGAGGTTACTGAAACCGGCGAAAACAAGTTGCTGGCAGTGGGAGGAAGATCGCTCGTGGTTGCGGGCGGCGCCGTGGAGAAATTCGGCTCGCCCAAAACCAAGTCCGCCGGCTGATTGTTTGCCGTCGGGATGTGGTTCCATATCAACACGCGATGGTTCTGCGTGTCGGCCACGAAGAGTTGCGTTCCCTGAATCCAGACGCCCTCGGGGCCTCGAAACGAAGAACTATTTAAAGGTGGGGGCTCCTGCACGCTCACGAAATCCTTTTGCCCCAGCTCAATGTCGGCCGGCTGATCGTTTGTGGTAGGAATTGTGTTCCAGATCAGAATCCGGTTGTTGTCCGTGTCCGATACCACCAAAATGTTCCCGTCGGTAGCCACCCCAGTTGGATTCCGGAAGCCGCTCTGCGTGGTGTAAGGGTCGGTAGTGGTAACGAAATCCGGCTGGCCCAGCTCGAGCATGTTCGTCCCGACGACGCTCGCAGTTCCTGCGCAGACCGGGCAGCGGCCTCCTTGGGGGACTTCGGCCGTGGGGTTGTACATAAACTGCGAGATATTGTTGTAGATCAGGACACGATTGTTGACCGGCAGCCCGGTCTCGATCAAGTGAATGGCATCCACGACAAACAACGTGTTGTTGGCGTAGGCCACCCCATCCACTGCGCCTAGCTGATACTGCGTAGCGGTGGGGGTGGTGGTGGTGGTGGTGACGATGGGGGGCGGGACGTACTCGTCCGTAAAGGTTGCCTGCCCGATAGTGATACGGGCCGCTTGTCCGGTGAGAAAGTTTACCGCCGGCTCCTGCGCGAAAGCCGCCCCCAGGGACAGAAATAGAATGCCAAGACGCTTCATGATTTTGGATTTAAGAAAGTACCGCCCCAGTATAACAATCACGGACGAATAGGGGCCCGGGGCGGTTTCAGTTATGTTCCTATGTGCTTACGATGCCTCACTGTGAACTTTTTCCCTCACGTTGAACTCCAGCTTCCACCGCCGCCCGTCGCGAGCCACGGACCACAACTGGAGCATCCCGGTTTCGGTGACGACTGTCTCTAACGTGACGGGAACGAATTCGCCAGCTTGACCGGCGGCGTCCCCTGCTTGGCCGGCGGCGCCCAGAGTTACCTCCATCGGCGAAAGCTCCTCGAGTTCCTCGCCGGCTTCGTCCAGCATCACACCCGCAGCGTCGTTCTTGCGGGTGGCCGATTGAAAGAAGCGGAACTCGGCAGGCTCGCCGACGATCAATCCAAATTCGCGGCCACGCAGGTCGAGAGAGCTGCCTTCCTCCATACCGAACGGCGCCACAGTGAGCGCCTTCACGGGCGCACGCATGCCGGGAACCGCGGGGAGCGAGCTTTCGATACCGACGTAGTAGGTGCGCGGCACTCCGCCCCGAATCCGTACGCCGCGACCCGTGCGAGCCAGTCCGTAATAAGCCGCGCCGCGAGCTACGGCGTGCATCAAATCTTCTCCCAGCAACGGCGCAGCCGGTTCGAGCCCCTCCTCGGAAAGCCAGCCGTTGAGCACATCTAAGATCCGCTGCCGCACCAGATCGGACCGCAACACTCCGCCGTTGAACAATACGTGGGTCGGCGCCGCCAGTCCGCTGGCTCCACGACGCACCGAGCCATGTTCGGATTGCGCCGCCTGCTGCCGCAAGAAACGCGCCAGATGACGAGTGATGGCCGCATCGGCCGCATAGGGCAGACCGATCTCCGCAAGACCCATCCTGCGGCGCTGCGGCATATCGTGGCTGGATACAGCCGGGAGAAATCCCTGGTCCAGCAGGCGCTCCACGTCTTCGGCCGCCAGCTTGGTCTTGATCGTTCCGCCAATCAATCCTGTACCGCGCCCCAGGATGGTCACGGTCTCCTCGCGCTTTTTGTTGTCCTTGGCGAGCAGCCGCTCCTTGGCCAGCCGGCATTGCTGCCACAGAGCATGTAACTGCATTGCGTCGAGCTTGGTTCCCTTGGTGGCGAGTTGTTGTTCGATATGCCGGGCCAGCGCGAGATCGATATTGTCGCCTCCGAGCAAAATATGCTCGCCCACCGCCACGCGCTCGAGCGCCAGTTCACCCGCCTGTTCCGTTACCGCGATCAGCGTGAAGTCCGTGGTGCCGCCGCCGATGTCCACAACCAGAATCAAATCGCCGACGGCCACGCGCTCGCGCCAATCGGGATGGCGTTCGATCCAGGCGTAGAACGCGGCTTGCGGTTCCTCCAGCAACAGCAAATTCTGGTAGCCCGCCTCTTCAGCGGCCTTGAGCGTGAGCTCGCGCGCCACGGCATCAAACGAAGCGGGCACCGTCACCAGCACCTGCTGCTTCCGGAATGGCGCATCCCCCATCTTCGAATCCCACGCTTCCCGCAGATGCTCCAGATACCGGCGCGACGCCTCCACGGGGGAAACTTTCGCCAGTCCTTCGGGCGCGTTCAGCGGCAGGATCGGGGCGGTACGATCCACACCGGCATGCGATAGCCAGGATTTCGCCGAAGCCACCAGCCGGCTTGCCACTTCGGCGCCGCGCTTCTGGGCCAGTGCGCCGGCAACGTAAGTCGGCGATTCATCCCAGGGCAGGGCAATCGACCCGGCGGGAAAATCCGACGATCCCGGCAAGTATAAGAACGAAGGCAGCAATAGCTCGTCCCGCACTTCGCCCGGATTCACCAGCTGCGGGATTTGGAATAAGGCCACGGGCGGCTGCTCGCGGGGATCTCCGCCTAGGGGCGCATATGCGAGCGCGCAATTCGTGGTGCCCAGATCGATACCGATGACGTATTGGCTTGGCAAAGCAGGTTGTGACAAAGCAGGTTATGTAAGACAGGTAAGAGCCACATTCAGGCTCTCGCAATTCAGTGTAGCGCGCGGGCGCACCGCAGCGTGGATGTTACAATTGCGTTTTTGGTGCCGACCGACACTTTCATTGAAGCCGCCGGCCGCTGGTTTTTGAAATCCGGAATCCAGGAAGCAAGCGGCGGCGTAGCTCGATATTACCGATCGGATCAGCGCCAGAACGCGCGCGTATCCACCGAAATCACCGGCTACGCGGTCAGCACCCTGCTGTTCCTTCATCAGCGCACCGGAGATTCCGCCTATCTGGACGCAGGGCTCCGCGCGGCGCGGTTCCTGACCCGCAGTGCCTGGGACCAGCGTCTGGGAACTTTCCCGTTCGAGCTCTCGAATAGCGTGGCGGCGCCGGGCTTCGCGTATTTTTTTGATTGCGGCATCATCGTGCGCGGCCTCTTATCCGCGTTTCGCGTGACCGGCGACCCCGAATTCCGCGATACGGCCATCGCGGCTGGACGAGCGATGCTGGCCGATTTCCCGGGACGCGACGGCATCCATCCCGTTCTCGCGCTGCCAGACAAGCGGCCCCTCGCGTGGGAGCCGCGCTGGTCCGCGAGTCCGGGCTGCTATCAGCTGAAAGCCGCGATGTCCTGGTTCGAGCTGTTCGAAGTCACCGGGGAAAACGCGTTTCTGCGGGGTTATGAATCGGCGCTGCGGGACGCGCTTCGAAACGACAGCGAGTTTCTTCCCGGCGAATCGGACCAACACCGCGTCATGGACCGGCTGCACGCGTACTCCTATTTCTTGGAGGGTCTGTTACCGGTGCTCGATCGACCGGAGTGCGCCACGGCCTTTCGCCACGGGGTGGATCGCGCCGCTCAATATTTACGTAAGATCGCGCCCGTCTTCGGACGGTCCGACGTTTATGCGCAAGTGCTCCGCGCCCGTTTGCTGGGCGAAGCGCGGGGAGCTCTGCCGCTCGATGAATCCGCGGCTGGGCATGAGGCGGAGCAGGCGGCCAGTTTCCAACTTGCGTCCAGCGATCCTGGCCTGGATGGCGGATTTCTGTTCGGCAGAAAACATGGGGAAGGAACGCCATTCGTCAATCCAGTGTCGACGGCGTTTTGCGTGCAAGCACTAGCGCTGTGGGTCGATCGTTTGTCAGGCCGGCCGCGGCCGAAGCCTCACTCTGTGATCTGATTAACCCAGCTTGACTCCGAACGCCGTGTAATCCAGACTGCCGAAGAACTTGTTGCGGAACGCCTCGGGCAGCTCCGCCAGCGACGGCATGCTTTCCATCGCGGGCGACAACCGCTCCACCTCGATCACTCCGAAGCCGGCTTCCTCGAGATAAAAGCTGATGAGCACCGGGGGGATGGGATGCCGATGCGTCGGGTCGATGTAGAAATGCGTGGCGAAAATCGCCAGGCATTCCGGATTCGGGGTCTCGATCGCCAGCAGGCCGCCCGCGCGCAGCTTCGCGTGGGCTAACTGGATCATCTCGGGCAATCGTGCTTGCGGCAAATGTTCCGCCACTTGGCAGCAGATCACGCCGCCCAGCGATGCGTCCGGAAGGCTGGCCAGGTAATGGAACAGATCGGCCTTCTCGGCGTCCAGGCCATTGGCTTGGCAAAGCGCAATCGAATCGTCATTGGAATCGATCCCGCGCGCCTCAATGCCCGCTTCCCGAAAGACTTGCAGCATTTCGCCCCGTCCGCAGCCCAGGTCGAGTACTGGCGCGCGCTCACGAAAACGCGACGCATACATACGCTGGCGAGCGCGAATGTCCTCTTCCGACCCGCGGAACTTCTCCGCAAACTTGAGCCAATCCACGTGCGAAAAGTCGGACGGCGCGTTCTGGGAAACTTGCTCCGTGGCACGCGCGAGCGAAGCCCTCTGCCGCACCAACCGCAGTTCGGAATGAATGAGGCGCTCGTACTCGGCTCGCGCCCGCACCACCTCGTCCCAAAATCGCCGATGGGTCTCCTCGGACTGGCGCTCCAGCGCGCGCACGAAATCGGAGTGCTGGGCTTTCACCTGCTCCCGATAGTTGGCGTCCATTAAAGTCACCCGATGCTGGAAGGCGGCCTGCAGCTCGGAAACGTTCCGCAGAAACTGAATTTCGGTGTGCGTGAGCTTCTGCTCCCAGCCAGTGTGCCATTCGGCCCAGTGATTGCGAATATCTTTCAATTCGCGCGCCTCTTCGCCCAAGCCCGCCAGCAGTGAAAGCGATTGTTTACATTCGCTGAGCGTCTCGATAGTGGCTTGCACGCAAGCCATCACACCCCGATTGAACTCCACCTGCTCGCGCACGTGCCAATCGAGCGCTCGCGCCAGCATCCTCTTCGCGCTCTGAATGATGGAGTTCTTGAGACCTCCGGGCCGCGGGTTCACAGTGCCGATGCTGGCCACTTTCGCTTCGGCGGCATCGCGTGCGTGCAGCAGGGGAGTCAGATCGGGTAACGGAATGTTGCCCGGCGCCATGCCGTTGGGATTGCGCGCACGCACCCGCTGTTTGATTTCGGCGATCACCGCCGCTAGTTCTTCACCCCTTGGATCATCCATGGTTACGGCTCGACTTTTTGTTCCAGCGCGCTGTGATCCTGGTGTAGACACCGCCACGCGGCGTGAATTCGCCCGTGAGCGATGCTTCGATCGGACGACAAGCCTTCACGATGTCGCGCAAAAACCGGTTCACCACGTTCTCCTGGAAGATTCCCAGATTCCGATACGCAAGCATATACATCTTGAGAGATTTCAGCTCCAGGCACAACTTGTCCGGCACGTAGCGCAAGGTGAGCTCGCCGTGATCGGGCAAGCCCGTTTTCGGACAAACCGAAGTGAACTCCGGCAAGACGATTTCGATCTCATAGCCCGGATATTGGTTCGGCCAAGTTTCGATCTCGGGCAGCTGCGCGCGCACGCCGGCTGAGGCGTGTTCATCGGTGTATTGTCTTTTCATTTCGCCGGAATCAGGATTCGCGACAACAGGTCCAGAAAGAGCCCGACATCGGTGACCACGCCTACCATCTGCCCCGTGCCGCGATCGCTCACCTTGGTGGCCACGGCCGGATTGATGTCGATGCAGACGATTTTCACCCAACTCGGCAGCATGTTCCCCACCGCGATAGAGTGCAGCATCGACCCCAGGCACAGCACCAGTCCGGCGCCCTTCAGATGTTCGGCGTAGGCGTCCTGCGCGCGATTCATGTCCGTGATGGTCTCGGGAAGCGGCCCATCGTCGCGCAGGCTGCCAGCCAGCACGAAGGGCACGTTATGCTTGACGCACTCGTACATGATGCCGCTGCGCAGCCGTCCGCTCTCCACTGCCCCGCGAATGCCGCCGCAATTGTAGATGGCATTGATGGCGCGCATGTGATTGCGATGTCCGTGTTCTTCCTGCCGGCCGTCGCTCTGGCGAATCCCGAGCGAAGTTCCCAGCAGCGCCGACTCGATGTCGTGTACGCCCAGCGCGTTCCCGCTCAACAGGGCGGTGATATACCCTTCGCGGATCAAGCGCGACAACGGTGGGGCCCCGCCGGTATGGACCACGACCGGTCCGGCCACGGCGATGACGCCCTGTCCCGCGGCGCGCGCTTGTTCGATGAGCGCTGCTGTTTGCTTGACGGCCGTCTCCACTTGGCGCTCGGAAGAGATGCCGTTGCTCATGAACGCAAACGCCAACCGGTCGCGCTCCTTGGATTCGGGCACTACGCGAATGCCACGCATGCCCGTGACCACCTGGTCGCCAGCTTTGATGTCGCGCAGCCGCCGGCACCACGCTTGGTTGTCCTTCAACACAATCAGCGCGTCCATGCGCTGGTTCTGCACTTCCACCCAATGGCCGGCGTGACGGACGTACGTCTTATGGTTGGTGGTGGAATAGAAATCTTCCGGCGCGCAGCGATCCCGCTGCACGGTGAAGAGCTCGGCGTCGCCTGAATCCACCATGGCGCAGCCCAGTCCGAGCAGTTGCGAGAGGATCTTCTCCATGGACTCGGCATCGTCGGCGTCTATCTTCAGCCGCAGAGTGGAGACATCGTCGTTGGTGCGGCCGAAGTTAAAATGCTCCACTTCGTATCGGCCGCCGAACTCGACCACAGTGTCGCAGATCTGCTCCATGATGCGGGAGTCGACAAGGTGGCCTTGAGCCTCCACGCGCTCTTGCAGCGGGAGTGGCTTGCTGTGCGCTGTCATTTTCAACTTACCTGCCGTTTGTCAGTTTCAAGTTATAGGATACCTGCTATTGCAGGGGAAACTCGACTTTGAGGCCGGGGAACCGCAGGAAGTCGCGGTCGTTGGTGCAAAGCGTGGCGCCGTGCTCGATGGCCAGGGCGGCGAGATGAGCGTCCATGACAAGGGAACCACGCGGGCGGCTCTTCGGGAGCAATCCTCTCAAGATTTGCCAATGCCTATGCTGAGGGCCGACAGTCACGACATTATCCCGGCCAAGCCACGCTTCTACCATTTCGACGGCTTCCTCAAACTCGAGAGGACGTGCAAAAAGCTTCGGGGTAGTCGCTAGGCGTAGAAAACCCAGAATCGTTTCCCACGAAAACGCAACTGTCTCGGCGCCAGAAAAAACGTCTCTTAACCAGAGAACTGCCCGCTCATGTTCCTTGGCGCCGGTATTATGCGCGTAGAGGAGAAGGCTTACGTCAAGAAGGATCACTTATAGTCGGGGCCTTCAACCTCTTCGATCAGCTCCCACGTCTTGTCGAGGTTATAGCCGGGCTTCAGGCCCATATCTTTTGCCTTGATTACGAAAGGCTCTGACGCACCTACCTTTTCCCGAGAGAACAATCCAAGCCGCAACGTCTCATTTACGGTTTCCTTGAAGGACTTGCCGGTTTTTCGCACCTCGGCTTCCAGCTTCGCGCGAACGTCGTCCTCCAATGTAATCGTCGTTCTGGTGGGCACATCTTGATGCTAGTCCGATAGCATCATGATGTCAAACCCTACCGCTCCGCCAGCCAAGCCAGGAACAAACCGTCTGGTGCCACGTCTTCCCAATACGAAATCGGGCGGCTGGAAACCTTCGAGCAATACCGGGCGAGCAGTCTTTCCAGCTCCTTTCGGCCGAACCACTTCTCCCACTCGGGAGTTTTCAGCCGGCCCCATTGCTGAGAGTTTTTATCGATGATTACGATGCGTCCGCCGGGCTTGACCACGCGGCACATTTCGGCTACCGCCACATCGATCTCGACAGCATGTTCGAGCGATTCGGTGGCATAGACGCAGTCGAATGCGCCCGCTGGGAAGGGCAGGGCGGTCATTGATCCCGCGCAGGCGCTCACGCCCGTTGGCACATGCCGCAGCATCGCTTCCGACAGATCGAACCCAACGATGGATGCTCCCGAATAGCGCTCGGCGAGCACGCGCGCGAACCGTCCTTTGCCGCAGCCGACGTCCAGGACGCGCTTGCCGTTGAGATCCCCGAAATATTCGAGGATCAGTTGGACGTGGTAGATCCTCGGATCGATCGTGGTTGGAAAATTCTCTTCATCGGCCGCGGCTTCATTGAAGTGCCGCACGATCTCTTGCAACGGCACCACCGGTGCGGGAGGTCTCGCCTTTTTCCAGAACATCAGCCCCGGGTCAAGAAGATCGGAAGGCCAGTCTTGTTGGCGTAGTTCGGACGATAACGCTCGGTGTTGTACATGGTGGCGACGTCGACGTGCCGTGGACCCAGCGCTGGATCGGGAATCTGGGCCATCGCGTAACGGCCGTCCACCAACGCCGCCATCAAGCCGCTTTGATTATCGAGCACAGCCTCCAGCGCCATCGTTCCGAAAGTGGACGCCACCAGTTTGTCCACGAAATCGGGCACGCCGCTGCGCAGGTCATAGGTCAGGTCGCTCACGATCGTTTCTTCAGAACTGCGGCGCTGGATCTCTTCGGCCAGCGCTTCGGCAACGTTCTCCTTCTTGCGATGGCCGTAAGCGTCGGGCTCGCCGTATTCGCGGACCTGATAGCCCTCCCACTCCGCGCCTTCCGACAGAATCACCAAACAATAATTGCTCGGATTGTTCTTCTTGTCGGTCATCAAGAGATCGATGAGCTTATCCAGATTGACCTTGTATTCCGGGATGCAACAGCGAATGGAAGCCACGTAGGCTGTGTACAGAGAGGTGAAGCCCGCATCGCGGCCGAAGACGCGAAAAATCCCGATGCGTTCGTGCGACCCCACCGTTGTCCGTTGCCGCGCGATAGCATCCGTCGCGCGCGTGATTGCGGTTGAGAAACCGATGCAATACTCGGTGTTGCGGACGTCGTTATCCATGGTCTTCGGCACCGCGATCACCTTTACGCCCATGGTGTGCAGGTTGGCGGCATAACTCAACGTGTCGTCGCCGCCGATTGCGATCAACGACGTGAGCCCCAGCGCTTCGATGTTCTTGAGGACCTGAGGACTGATGTCGTACACCGTAGATGTCTTGCCGCCCTTGGTGACTTCCTTCTTCGGAAAATTTTGGTTTTGCAGAAAATCGGGGAGCTTCGACATCGACATCTTGGCAGGGTTTGTACGGCTGCTGTGCAAGACAGTGCCGCCGTAACGATCGATCGTGCGAGTATTCTCACGCGTCAAAGGCAGGATGTAGCGTGTCCTGCTTGTTACGTCATCCAACCGTACGTGTGTGAGCCCCTCCCAGCCGCGGCGAATACCCACTACTTCGCAGCAGTTTTCGGTGGCTCGGTAGGTAACTTCCTTGATGACTGAATTAAGACCCGGAACGTCGCCGCCTCCGGTCAAAATGCCAATACGCTGAGTCGCCATGGCCTATTTTACTCTAAGGCCACAATTAAGCTGGCCCCTCCGACCTGGGGTGGAGGCTGACCCCAAGCCGGAGCATGCGTCCAAACGATTCAGTTAACGGCGTCCGCCGCCGTGGCCGCCACCGCCGTGGAATCCACCGCCGCCTCGGGCTGCACCGTGGAATCCGCTACCGCCGTAGCCATACCCACGGCCTGCATACCCACGGCCGCCGTAGTACCCGCGACCATAATAACCGCCCCAACCGCCGCCCCAATAGCCGCCATAGAATCCGCCATAATACGGATAGCCGTAGCCGTAAGCATATGGATATCCGTACGGATAGTAGTAGCCGGGATAACCATAAGCATAGGGATACGGGTAACTGTACGCGTACGGGACGCCGATCCCGATGCCGAAACGCACCGCAGCGTCAGCTTTGGGTGCGCCGACAAACATCATCATTCCTGCAAGCGCGAGAATCGGGAGACCCAGTTTCTTGAATGTGTTTTTTAACATATAAACCTTCCCGGAGGCTACTCCCATTGCCTCTCCACTACATTGGATGCGGGGCACGGAACCGGGTTGCACTATGGTTAATAATTAGCTCGGGTCTTGATTTTTGCCAATTCTCCGCCTACGGAGCAGCTCATTCTCCCTAACGAGGAACCCTAAATGAAAGTCAGTGATTCTCTGCTCCCTGAATTTGACCCGGAGATGGCAAACACCCGCAAGGTGCTAGAACGTGTGCCCGCCGCCAAGTTTTCCTGGAAACCGCATCCGAAGTCCTCCGAGTTTGGAGCGCTTGCGGCTCACCTGGCCAATATGCCCGATTGGGCCGGCCTAACCATGCAAAGCGATTCCTTTGACTATGCTCCGCCAGGCGCGCCGCCTTACGAGACGCCGAAGTTCTCTTCGACTGATCAGTTGGTGGCGGCGTTCGATAAGAGCGTCGCTGAAGCGCGTGCCTCTCTTGTTGCAGCTGACGATGCCAAATTTCTTGCCCCCTGGACGTTGAAGGCCGGGGGGAAGGCGTTGATGACGATGCCGAGGGTGGCAGTGCACCTTCGTGATGAACCACACCATTCACCATCGCGCTCAACTGGGCGTGTATTTGCGCTTAAACGATATCCCGGTACCGGCGCTCTACGGTCCCACGGCGGACGAACAGTAGCAGCCTTAAAGCACGTCCGCGAAGCCACGCTTCAGGTGCCGGAAGAATAATCCGCCGGCGACGAATGCGGTGATGGCGTAGGCGGTGATGATGGCGAGCTCGTGCAGGCTGGGAATGCGATAAGAAAGCAGCCGGTCGCGATAGGCTTGCACCACGGAAGCCAGCGGGTTCAGATGCAATAAAAATCGAAAACGCTGCGGGATCTGCTGCTCGCTGATGAAGATCGGCGTCACCCAAAACCAGAAAACCATGACCACCGCGAGCACTTGCGCCGTGTCGCGTAAGTAAACCTGGAGGCTCGCAACGATCCAGCCGACCCCAATTGCAAATAGCCCGACCAGTAACATGTAGATGGGCAGCATCATCATCCACATACTGAAGTGGCCCGTGATGATGCCGCGCCCGGTGATCACTAGGACCACCACCATCAAATGGCTCGCGAGCGACGAGAGAAAAATGGAAACGGGCACAATCTCGGCCGGAAACACCGTCTTTGTGATCAGATTGGCATTGTCGACCATCGAGTTCGCCGAGCGTGTCACGGTGTCCTGGAAGAGCAACCAGGGCAGATAACCGCAAAAGAGAAATAACGGATAGCTCTGGGTTGGTTCGCCTGGCGGGACGTTTTGGTGCATGCACACCTGGAAGACGAATACCCAACTCGCTAACTGCACCAGAGGCAGGATCAGCCCCCACATCCATCCAGCGGTGGAACCGATGAAGCGCTGTTCAAAATCGCGCCGGACCATTTGCAGCAGCAGCGTGCGCCGGTGAACCAGGTTGCGCGCGAAGTGCCGTCCGGGAAGTGTCATCGATTCTAAGAGTACTATGGGTGTTGAAGACGATGAAAGCTTGCGTTCTTCGATCTCCCGCCCCGATTGAAAGCAATCCGCTTCAATACACGGATGTTCCCCAGCCCGTGCCATCCGCAACTCAAGTCCTGGTGCGCGTGAATGCGTGCGGCATTTGCCGGACCGATCTGCACGTGATCGAGGGTGAGCTGGCATCGCGCAAATCGCCGATTACGCCGGGACATCAGGTGGTGGGCGTGATCGAAGCCGCGGGAGAGCGGGCGAAGCAGCACGCTGTTGGGACACGGGTGGGAATCGCGTGGCTGCACTCCACCGATGGCACATGTGAATATTGCCGCGCCGGAAAAGAAAACCTCTGCAACGATCCGGCGTTCACCGGCTGGACCGTGGATGGAGGTTATGCCGAGTACGCGCTGGCCGAAGAAAGCTTCGTCTATCCAATTCCAGAAGGCTTCGACGATCTCAAAGCCGCGCCGTTGTTGTGCGCGGGTATCATCGGCTTCCGGGCACTGCGGCTTTCCGCCATCGCGCGCGGCGGACGGCTGGGGCTGTATGGGTTTGGCGCCGCGGCCCACGTTGCCATTCAAGTGGCTCGGCATTGGGGCGCTGAAGTCTATGCGTGTACGCGCGACGAGCGCCATCAGAGACTCGCGATCGAACTGGGAGCGGTATGGGCGGGCGGCACAGTGGCTGAGCCGCCGGCGAAACTCGATAGCGCCATCATCTTCGCGCCAGCCGGCGAGATCGTTCCCGCGGCCCTGAAAGCTCTGAAGAAAGGTGGAACGCTCGCGCTGGGCGGCATCCACATGAGTGAAATTCCGCCGCTCGATTACGATCTCCTTTATGGGGAGCGCGTGGTGCGCAGCGTCGCCAACAATACCCGGCAGGACGGCCATGATTTCTTAAAGGTGGCCGCCGAGATCCCCGTCCATATCTCGACCGAAGTTTTTCCCCTCGAAGAAGCCAACCGGGCGCTTAATTCGCTGAAGAACGACGCCATCCGCGGCGCGGCTGTCTTGAAGATCCGCTAGTTCTTCACGGCCAACTTCTGGCCGTAAAGCTTGCGATAGACATCGGCGTTGCGCAACACGCTTTGCACGTAAGCGCGCGTTTCATTGAACGGAATACTCTCGACAAATTCGGAGGGCTCGCGATAGTTTGCCGCCGCCATCCAGGTGGTGACATGCGACTTGCCCGCATTGTAAGACGCCAACGCCGCCTCCCACTTGCCCTGCAGTTCATCGGAAAGCTGCTTCAGATAATAGGTGCCCAGCTTCAGGTTCGTATCCGGAGTGAACAGCATCGCGGTGCGGAAGCGAGGGATTCCCAGTTTCCGGCTGAGCTGGCGTCCGGTGGCCGGCATTACTTGCGCCAGGCCCCGCGCGTTGGCGCGCGAGATGGCCTTGGGATTGAACTCGGATTCCTGGCGAATCAGCGCCGCCATCAAATACGGATCCAGCATCTGCGCGCGGCAATATTCCTCCAGCGCCTTCCGATAGGGCATGGGGAAAGCCAGGCGCCAAAACTTTTCGGGCGCAGAGTCGAGAGACATGGAAAGATAGCCGGGTGCGTAGTGCTTGATATATCGAATGCCCTGGTCGGGAGCATCGCGCTGGGTAGCCAGATCGGCCAATTCGATCGCGATGACCTGCGGCTGGCCATCCACTTTCGCGCCGAAGCGAAGCTCGGCTTCCGACAGATCGTCCAGGCCCGCAATATCCAGTAAGTGTGCGCGCTCAATGCGCTGTTTGGTGAGCGGCGTCGGATCGAAGCTTTCCGGGGCCCGGCGGTTTACGATTTGAATCGCGCTGAGAAACTGCTCGGTGGCGGGCGATGGCGACGCGGCTAGAAGAGACGGAGTCTCCAGCCGCTCGCGCGCCTCGATGGCATAGTAATAGTTCGGGTATGCGTTATTTACTGCGTCATAGTAGGCGCGCGCCGATGCCCAATCGGACTTCGATTCCGCGATGCGTCCTAGGTAATAGAGCGCCGGGCTAGCTTGATCGGACGCTGTATAGCGCGTCAAATGCTCGCGCAGCATACCCTCGGCTTGCAGCGGATCGCGCAAGTACGTGTACCAGGTGACTTTCCAGTGACAAGCCGCCGACTGCGCATCGCTAGGAAATGACTCAAAGCAAGTTCGATACAGCGGCTGCGCGCCATCCGGCTGATCGTGGGCTACGTAGTAATTGCCCACCGCCACCAGCGCTTCCAGCCGCCAATGGGATTGCGGATACGATTGCCCGAGCTTTTCCAGCGTGGCGTTCATCTCATCCAGCCGGTTCAAGCGGCGCTGGCATTCCAGCAGATAGTACAGCCGTTCGGCTTCCGCGTCGGGCGCGGTGGCCTGGAACGAGATCAGATACTTGTAAGCCGACTCGTTCTCTCTGGCCAGGTACGCCGCGGCGCCGATACGCACGCGCGCCAAATCGAAATTTTCGCCGCTCAGGCGCGGCAGCAGTTCGGTTAGTTCCTTTCCGGCTCGTGTGTAGTCCCCGCCAGCTTCCAGCTTCAGGGCTCGCGCAAACAGAGCCTCGGCCGGAATGCCGGGATAGCGAGCGAGTGCCGCTTCGGCGTCGGACGCTTCCTTCGACAGCGGATACTCGATGTAGATCTTTTGATAGTGCTGCGCGGCAGCGTCCCCATTATTTTGCGCCTCGTAAGCGCGGGCCAGCAGCAACTCCGCTTGGGGCGCGGACAAATCGGCCAGATGCTGCTGGACCAGCGCAGCGGCGCCCGCCGGATTGCCGCCTTGCAGATACGATTCAGCCTGCAACAGAACTGCTTTCGTCACCAGCGGAGACGCGGGCGTCGATCGCCATACCGGCTGCAACGCGGATTCGGTATCGATGAACTGTCTCAAGCCGGACTCAGCCACGGCGCTCAGGTACGCCACGTAATCGGCCAGCTCCGGCAAACGTTTCTCGGCCGCCTTCAAATGCGTAAGCGCGTCTCCAAATTGACGCTGATCGTCTTCGGTGGCGCCAAGCAGCAACAACGCCAGCGCGCCGTTTTTATCGATGCGATGCGTTTCGGCATAGCGCAGCACGGCCGCGCGGGTTGCGGAAGTGGGGGTCTGACGATAGCGATCGGCAACGGCCTCAAACGACTGCGCAGAGACAGTCATAGCGCAGACGCCAGCGGTTGCGGCTACGCGCCACACGCTAGACCATCGGGCTCTATGCCATGGGACCGGAATAATCTTGACCCAAAACTTCAGCGTCATCGTTTGCCAGCGTTCTCACCAGCTCGAGATGGAGATAGTCCACCATCGAGTCCGATGCGTTCAAAAACTCCCGGCGAAAAGCCTCGCGCGCGGAATCGATCTCTACTTTCAGTGACGTATATAGATCGTGCGCGGCGCGTCCATTCTTCACCTTTTCTGATTGATAAAGCCTAATCTGGGCCACCTGGACGCAGGCGAAGCGCTGGGCCCGTAAGTGAAGTTCCCTATCTTCCCGGCTAAGGGAAAACCATGAGAGGATCTCAGGCTTTTGAGCCGGAGCAGCGGTTGGAGCCGTAATCGTAATCAGCCCGTCCACGGGCGCGACACGAGCGGGCCGTGCTGGCCGGGAGCCTAAAACCGCGCCGGCTATCGCCACCAGAAGCTCCAGCGCGTCAACGTCGATTTCGCCGGAGTCCGCGTACAGTACAGCGGGCACATCCTGCCGCGTGATCACCGGAAACAGATAGCACTTCGTGGTGTCCTGGCCGACATAACCGGCAACCGCCTCCGACAATTCGCTGGTGGTGCAGATCGCGACCAGGGTGTCGCGAGTTTCGACAGCAGTTGCAAATGCCGGCGCCGCATCGAGCGATACATCATCGGTCAGATCGACATCGTCGAAGTTGCGCGTAGTTTCGAGGTAGAGCTTGCGATCGCGAATCAAAAACAGCGCCGCGCGGCCGCAAAATCCTCGAGTGGCGTCCACTAGCGTGTTACTCCACTGCCGTTCGTCTTCGAAACCGCGCAGACGGCGCGCGATCTGGCTCAGCTTCTGGATCAGTTCACGGCGCGACGTTTCCGCTGAACGGCCAGCTTGTTGTATCCGAGCCTGAAGCGCATCCTGGTGCTCCTCCTCCAGGCGCGCAGCCAATCCGGCAACGGTCTCTTCCAGCGCCCGCTCCATGCGCTCCGGCCACTGCGCTTCCAGCACATCCCGGACGCGCTCGATGTGCTCGCGCCAGGCGAGCGCCAACTGCTCCCGAACGATGTCGTTCGCATCGGCGAGCAGCTCGCTGGTGGCTTCATTCATGGAAAAACAGGTACCGCTACCATTGTATCGGAGGACCAGCGCTTACTACGTGCGCGGCTCAGCAAATCCGATCCAGTTACTGAGCCGCGACCAAAGGAAGCGGTCTTATCGCGCGGGCGTCGGCTCCGGATGCAGCGGGAGCAGCATGCCCGTCAGCCGGACCTGCTTGCGCCCGCTGGCCAGTTCCAGCACGATGTGGCCGTCCGGCTGGCTGGCGCCTTGCCCCACCAGCGTCTCGGCGCCTTGCAAAACCTGAACGTTCGATAGCAACAGCCGAGGCACGCCCGACGATCCGCCCAAGCGATAGGAACCGGACATTTCGCGCACCTCCGTGTCGGGCGCGAGCATGATTCCGCGCCCATCAAAGGTGCCCTTCGATCGAAGATTCAGCAACAATGCCGCGCCAATGCCGCTGGTTTCGAGCTCCCCATCGATATCCATCTGGCCGTTGCGATAGTCGAAATTCTCGACGGTTCCGTTCAAGTCGTAAGATGGCTCGGCCTTGGCAAGATTCACCGACATCTTCCCGCTGGCGTGCATGCTGTCCAAATGCCACTGCATGTTGGACACGGTGATGGAGGGGCCGCGCCAAACCGCATGCGCAGTCAAATCTCCGAGCGGGAATTCCGCATTCATCAGATTCACCACTTGCAAGCTGATATCCGCATTGCGCTCGTCCAGCCATTTTGGAAGAGGCTGGTCGCGGCGAAATGCCCGCGCCAGGAAGCCTTCATTGCGGCGCAGGGCGGGCAGCATCAGGCTCTCTACGTCGGCGAGTTGCAGCTCCGGAATCGTGAGTCGCAGGCGGTCCGGACGGGCGGCCGAGGCATTGTACCGGTAGTCTCCCTCGAACCTTACCGTGCCGGCGCGACCCCGCATGCGTGTGACTTGAATTCCGTCGTCGTTCATCTGTACCGTTGCGGAAGAGAGCCGAACGGGCAACGCCAGACCGGGAATGTCAATGACGGCGTTTTGCAGATCGTATTGGCCGGACCAGACATCGGGACTGTCGGCGGTCTTTTCGTAGGAAATCCAACCTTTCCACGACCCCTGACGAAGCTGCTCGATCAGCGGGATCGGTGCGTTATCCAGCAAGTGGGCGGAGCCGGCCGCCAACTCTCGCGTGGTGATGCGGAACTCTGTATGGCTATTGTCGAGCGAGTACTCGCCTTCAATCTGTGCCGACTGCCCGTCTTCCATTTCTATGTCCGAAGGCGCCAGCACCACCGTGCCATTGGCAATTTGTACCTGAGCCGAATCGAACTGCGCGGAACCGCCCGCGGGAAATTTCACGGATGCGCTGGCCAGCGTCAACTGCCCTCCCGCGCCCGACTGACTGGAGTAGCCGATGCCGCCTTCTACTTTGCCTTCCACTTGGACGCCGGGCGGGAAGGGCGCACCGAAATGCCGAGCGGTTTCCACCAGCGACGCGGCGGGAAGATCGTGGAATTGCAGACCGCCAGACCATTTGGGAGCGGCGAGATAGTCGTCTAAATGGAATTCGGCCGAAACCGGATCGGGCTGCGCGGGCGTTGCGGCCAGAGTGGCAAGTTCCAGATGATGACCGCTCAGGTTCAGCAGGCCGCGATAGTTGAGCGTCCAGCCCTCGCCGGGGGCCGGCATCAAGTCCCAACGATGCACGTCGCTAATATTCAGGTCGCCGGTGATATCGAGCTTGGAAAGGGGTCCGCCCAGCTTGGCGTCGGCGAATACATAGCCGTGGACTCCAATGTCGCTGCCGTGGAACAGGCGGGTCAGCTCGGAAATGGCGGTTCTATCCAGGTGAACGCCCATGCTGAGCTCGCTCTCGCCGTTCGGGCCGGAGTGCAGCAGTCCGCGTGCGGTGAGTTCGCCAAAGCTTTGCGACGCCTGATCGGTGCGGGCGGGCGCGCCGGAAAAGCGGATCACCACTTCACCGTTTTCGTTGGGGTAGACGTCTACGTCGGCATCGCTGATATAAAAGACGGACTTGGTATCGCCAAACTTAAAGTTGATCCGACCGCCGCGGATCTGAATATCGGGTACGTTGACACGATGTGCCGTGCCCACCTGGGCGTGCCGGTCGAGCAGCGGCTGAATGTTCCAGGGGCCCGATGCCATCTTCACCACGTTGACGCTGGGTGCGTCGCCCCGCTCTCCCGCGGAAAGGCGCAAGCTGGAAAACGCGAGATTGCCGGAGAACAAGCTGCTCCAGCGGATGCGCGCCTGCATCTGCTCCACGTGCGCGAAGGGTTCGATTCCCGCGGCCGGATCGTCATCGATCTGGACATCGTCCACGGTAAAGCCGGGCCCGGTGAATAGATTCAGGTGAACGGCGCCCAGATGGACCGGGCGATTGAGCGCGGTTTCGAGCGCGGCCTGAATGCGCGGTCGAAAACGATTGGCGCTTACCTTCGGCGCAGCTATGCCAACGGCGACCACTCCTGCGAGAGCAATCAAAAGCCAGCGCCAGAGAATCCTCATGAGTGCCGTGCCAGCAGATCCGCGTAAGCGGCGGGGTCATCCACGTCCATAACCACGGCCGGATCGGCCACTTCGACGTACACCGTTTGCGGAACATGGCGATGAATGACGTCGCTCGCTTTGGCGCCCGGCGGAAGAGCCAGCAACTCAGCAATCAATTGCCGCGCGATGCAGACCGGATGGCCGTGTTCGCCCGCGTAAGTGGGGACGGTGACCGGAGCGCGATCGGCGCGAAACCGGGCGGCCAGCGTTTCAATCGTGGAGGCTTCGATGTTCGGGTGATCGACGGGCAGAAACATCGCGGCGTCCGCGTTAGACGGAACCAGTGCCAGACCGCACTGCAGCGAGCTGAGCATGCCGCGCTCGGGATCGGGATTCACAGCGAAGAGAACATCGCGGCCGCGCTGGATTCCGGATCGAATTGGATCGGCGTGCTCACCGACGACGACGATGATGGGATCGCAAACTCTGCCGAACACGCGGATCAACCGGTCCAGGAACGTTTCGTCCTGAAATAGAAGCAGTGCTTTCGGAGTGCCCATGCGGCGGGAAGCGCCGCCGGAAAGAATAATGCCCCCGATTGACGGCGAAGGCGTCACTTGAGGACGGCTCGCGACGCCTCACTCGCGAAGATGGATTTGGCGGCGGTGCGCCATTCCGATTCCGGCGCGCGGCGGACGGCGATCATCTCGGCCACCACCGAGACGGCGATTTCTTCGGGAGTGATGGCGCCTATCTCGAGTCCCATGGGCGCGAAAACCCGGTCGAAGGCGGCGCGCGCGATGCCTTCCTTTTCCAATTCCTTGACCACGCCGATCACTTTGCGCTTGCTGCCGATCATGGCGATATATTTGGCGTTGGTTTCCACCGCCCAGCGCAGCACTCGCATGTCGTCGCGATGGCCGCGAGTGACGATGACGACGTAACTGGTGTCGCGAATGGGGAGCTTGGGAAAGACTTCTTCGTATTCTTCGGCGAAAACTTCATCGGCTTCCGGGAATCGCTCGCGGTTGGCGAAGGCTTCGCGATTGTCCACCACCACCGATGCAAACCCGGCCAGCACGGCGACCTTGGAGATGCTTTTCGAAATGTGGCCGGCGCCGAAGATGTAAACGCGGGGCTGGGGAACCACGGGCTCGACAAACACGCTGAGTTGTCCTCCGCAGATGAGGCCGTTGTCGTACGCGGCGTCCTGGCCAAGGCTGAAGTTCATCTGACGCGGCCGCTCGGTTTCCATCACTTCGCGCGCGGCGTTCCAGACTTCCGCTTCCACGCATCCGCCGCCGACGGTGCCGATCATGGAGCCGTCCTCGCGCACCAGCAGTTTAGCGCTCTCGTAGCTGGGAATGGACCCGTTCACCTGGACGATGGTGGCGAGGGCGCACTTCTGGCCAAGCCGGCGCAGGCGGACGACCTCCTCGTATATATCCATTCCCTTGAATTATAGCGTGCGGCGAGGTAGCGGTAATGGAGGAGGCGTTGAGGCACGGCGCACATAGACGGGCTGGCTGTTAGACGTCAATTTGACCGCCGCTGCCCGACTTAACGAGTGGCGCTGTCCAGGGGCTCACTTTTTTGGTAGCTGTCTCAGCCTGTTAATTCAGTGCCGGCCAGTAATCGCGCCGCAAATACTTTGTCGGCCGAGAGCGCCATGAGGAACATGCCGCCGTGCTCGCAAAACCACAGCGGACCCACCAACATCGATCCGCCCCAGCACCCGCATGCCACCTGCATGCCACGCATCTCTGACGCGACGCCGAGGCCGAGGAAGGCCATTAGTATTGCGCCGGTAGACAGCACCACCCAGCGTACCGGAAAGAGCAGCAGGATCGCGATCGCGACCTCGGCCCAGGGGATAACAACGGCCAGCGGACGCAGCAACACCGAACTTTCGGTAATGCCGACCTTGAAATCGACGATCGAGCTCGCCAGCACATACCAGGGATTCGTCAGCTTCACCACTCCGCTATACAGAAACGTGAGGCTCAGGCCGATGCGTGACCATAACACGATCCGATTGATCACGTGCTCATTGATACGGCCTGTGATCCTGGCGGCCGCGGTAAACAGAAGGCTGCCGGCAACCAGCGCCACGACAGTCCGTGCAATCCAGATTTCCAATACACTTCGCCACATTGAAACTATTCCCCCAGCCTCGCGGCTACTCCGCACTGAAAGCAGTTTTCGCTGTGAGGATGAAATGCAATTTTCCGCCCGCGAGGGAGTCCATAAGAACCTTAGAGTTACAGGAAATGCTGTCGATTACTGTGGCATATGGCTCAACTTCGACCGGATCGTCCCCCAGCTCACATCAGCCGGCGGCTTGCGGCGCCGCACGCGAGTTCTGAGCGAATCGTAGGCATGTCGGATACTCACCGCCGCTCGCCTTCCCGACCCCGCATGCTAGCATGAGAGGTTGTCAGGCTCCGGGCTTCGTGCAACGGATGGCTGTGAACCCCGCCAGGTCCGGAAGGAAGCAACGGTAACGGTTTAATCCGTGTGCCGCGGATCACCCGGGGTCTGGCATACTCCGCTCATTTTTCCATGTACCAGGTCATCGCCAGGAAATACAGGCCGCAAGCGTTTGCGGAGCTGATCGGCCAGGAGCACGTTCGCACCACGCTCGAAAATGCTATTGCGCAACAGCGCATCGCGCACGGTTACATCTTTTCGGGCCAGCGCGGGACGGGCAAAACCACGGTGGCGCGCATTTTGGCGCGCTGCTTGAACTGCATCAATGGGCCGACGGCGACGCCCTGCGGCGTCTGCGCCAGTTGCCTCGAAATCGCGGGCGGCAATTCCCCCGATGTCATCGAGATCGACGCGGCCTCCAATCGCGGCATCAACGAAATGCGCGAGCTGCGCGAAAACGTGCGCTACCGGCCGGCTCGCGACCGCTACAAAGTTTTCATCGTCGACGAAGCGCATCAGATCACCAGCGAGGCCTTTAATGCTCTGCTGAAGACGCTGGAGGAGCCGCCCGAGTGGGCCGTGTTCGTCCTGTGCACCACCGAAGTTCACAAGATCCCCACCACCATCGCGTCGCGCTGCCAGCAGTTCAGCTTCCGCTCCGTCGATTTCGGCGAAGTAGTGAAGCGCATGGAAGAGATTTGCGGGAAGGAAGGCATCCAGACCAATCCCGAAGTGTTGAGCGTGCTGGCACAGGCGGGCGAGGGTAGCGTCCGCGATTCGCTGTCGGCGCTCGATCAGGCCATTGCGTGCTGCGGCACCACTCTGGATGCGGTGGAAGTGCGCGGGATGCTCGGGCTGTTTTCGCTCGATTCGCTCAGTGAAGTGACTGACGCGCTCAAGAGCGAAGACTCGCGCAAGATGCTGGACCTGGTGATGGATCTGGAGCGCAATGGGCGCAGCTTGCAGCACTTTTGCCGCGAGCTGGCCCGCTACTTCCGGAATCTTCTGGTTGCGAAAGTGGCCGGTGTGAATACCAGATTAATCGCCGCGTCGGCACGCGAGCAGGAGCGTTTGGCCGAGGTCGCGAGTGGATTTTCAGAAGAAGATCTGACGCGCTATTTACAGCTCACGCTCGATCTATTTAAGGACCTGCAGTTTTCATTACAGCCCCGGTTGCATTTGGAAATTGGACTGCTGCGCTTGATCCAAGCCGGAAAACTGATGCCGATAGAGGAAGCCCTAGCCGATCTGGGCAGCGGCGGCGCGCCTCCACCTCCTGCGAGAAAGCCAATACCGCCCGTTCCGGCTCCAGCCACCAGCCAGAAGCCACCAGCCACGACGGCCCCACCAGCCACCAGCCACCAACCACCAGCCACTACTGGCCCGTGGCGCGACCGCCTTCACTCCGCTCTCCTCGAACTGGGCATGCAGTTCACGGCCGACGCCGTGGAGCACTCGCAAGTGACCGAGTCGAACGGTGAACTGCAGTTCGTCACGCCGGAGGAGTTCCGCCTCGCGATGAACGAAAAGGATATTCTGAAGGTCGTGCAGAAGATTGCCGGGCGGCCGATGCGCATCAAAATCACCTTTGGAGAGCCGGATCGGGTAGCGGCGGCGCCGGGCATTATCAAACAGGACAAAGCCAAGGACGACGTGTCGGAGCGCGCGCTGGCGCACCCGGAGGTCCGCCGATTCCAGGAGCTGTTCCCGGACGCGCAGGTCCGCGTGGTGCGTAATCTAAAGGAATAAGGCAGAGCATATGAAACTTCCCGGAAACATGCAGGCCATGATGCAGAAGGCCGAGCAGATGCAGAAGAAGATGCAGGAGGAGATCGCGCTCATTCGTGTGGACGCTTCGGCCGGCGGCGGCATGGTGACGGTGCACATGGATGGCAAGAAGAACGTGACGGCGGTGAAGATCGATCCCGAAGTGGCCGGCGACGTCGAGATGCTGCAGGACATGGTGATGGCGGCGTTCAACGAAGCGGCCAAGAAGGTGGATGAAGCGTCGCAAGAAAAGATGAGCGGGCTGCTGGGGGGCCTGGGCCTCCCGCCGGGAATGTTCTAGGCGGGAATTTTCCAGCCACACGCCCCGATGCCGGACTTCGCCGAACCGCTCGCCCGTCTGATTCAGGAGTTCAAGCGCCTGCCTGGCATTGGACAGAAATCGGCGCAACGGCTCGCTTTTCATGTCTTGCGCAATGACCGGGAAGCCGCCGAGCGCCTGGCGCAAGCGTTGGTGGATGTCAAAGACAAGCTCGGAATTTGCACCGTCTGTAACAACATCAGCGATGGCGAGCTGTGCAATTATTGCCGCGATCCGCATCGCGATCATTCCGTGATTTGCGTGGTGGAGGAGCCGCACAACGTGCTGCCCATCGAAACCACGCGCCAGTTCAGCGGCCTATATCATGTGTTGCACGGATCCATCTCGCCATTGCGCGGCGTCGGGCCGGAGCAGTTGCGCATCGCGAGTTTGATCGAGCGGATGCATTCGGGCGAAGTGAAGGAACTGATCGTGGCTACCAATCCAACCGTGGAAGGCGAGGCGACGGCGGCGTATCTGTCGCGCCTGATGAAGCCGCTGGGCGTAAAGGTGACGCGCATCGCGATGGGAATCCCGGTGGGAAGCGATCTGGAGTTCGCCGACGAAGTGACCATGGGCAAGTCGCTCGAGAACCGCCGAGAGATGTAGGGTTCTAGAGTCCATGATCGAGGTCCGGCAATTGACCGCATCGGAGGGGCGCCAAAGCCTGGGGGCGCTCGCCGACGTATTGGTCGATTGTGTGGAGGGCGGGGCATCCGTTAGCTTCATGGCGCCGTTCCCAAAATCCGACGCCGAGAAGTTTTTCGAGAAAATCCTGTTTGAAGTCGAGACCGGTGGCCGCATCCTGGTGGCCGCCTTCGATGGTTCCAAGCTGGTGGGGACGGTTCAGGTGGTGACCGCTCTGCCGCCCAACCAGCCGCATCGCGGCGAGATCGCGAAGCTCCTCGTTTTGCGATCCGCCCGTGGACAGGGCGTAGCCACCCTTCTCATGCAACGCGCCGAAGAATGCGCGAGGCGCTGCAACAAGGCGCTGCTGGTGCTGGACACCGTCACCGGCGGCGATGCCGAGAGATTGTACCAGCGGCTAGGCTGGACGAAAGCCGGAGTCATCCCTAATTACGCGCTGTATCCGGACGGCCGCTTCTGCGACACGACAATCTTTTGGAAACATCTATCGGACAAATAGGACTGGCAGTACTTCTTTAACGGTCCTGGTCTTGACCCTCCGCCAGATCCAGGTTTATCCTACTCCGTAGACCTGTGAGTCGGCTTACACGGTCGCAAAAAGGAGATCTCGAATGGGCCGTTCATTGTTCATGCTGGCAAGCATTCTCGCCCTGGTTTCTGTCCCCGCGTTCGCCGGGGTGGCGGTTACGCCGGAACCGAAGCTCGGGATCCTGACGGCGGTTGGCGTCGGTGCAATTGTGCTGATCGCGAGAAAAGTCAAGAAATAGCCGGCGCTCACTCAACTCCAGTGTCCTGGACCGGTATTCAAGCCAATCTGTACTGGATCCTCTTCTCGGCCGGACTTGTCGCTGTCGCTCTTTGGGAGGTGTTGCGTCCTTGGAGAGCGGCCTCCGAACAGTTGACACGCCGCTGGCGGAATCACGCCCTGCTAGTCGGGATCTTCGCCGGGGTTTCCGTGTTGGTCTATCGCGCCAGTGCCCTAGCGTTGGCAGTCGCGGTTGCGAACAACAAATTCGGCCTGCTCAATAGTCCGTGGCTTCCCCTGGCGGTGCGCTGGATTTTGGGATTTCTTCTGCTCGATCTTCTGCGTTACGGCCTGCACCGCGCCTTCCACTCGGTTCCACTGCTTTGGAGAGTGCACCAGGTGCACCATTCCGATCCAGCCGTCGATTTATCCACGGGACTGCGGAACCATCCTCTGGAAACTTTGGCGGCACAAGGCGCCTTTTGTCTGACCATCGCCATTCTTGCTCCTCCGCCGTCAGCGGTTCTGGCGATGGAGCTCGTCGCTATCCTTCAGGCGTTTTTTTCACACGCTAATGCGAACCTGCCCGTCTGGATGGAGCGGCTCGTGGGGATAGTTGTCGTCACGCCTCAGATGCATCGGGTGCACCACTCCGAAGAGATGCGCGAACAGAATGCCAATCTGGGCGAAGTCATTCCCTGGTGGGATCGTATATTCGGCACCTACCTGGATTGCCCGGCCGCGGGCTTCGACCGTATGCGATTCGGCCTGGAAGGGTCTCAAAACTCCGCTAGCGCTGGCCTTTTGTTTATGCTCTCGCAGCCTTTTCGACCAAGCCCTCGTTCATCGAACGAACTAGATCACAGTGAACCCGCCGTCCTCGCGCAAGCCGGCAGCGGTGACTGAGCCGATCTTCACATCCATCAACTGATTCCGCTCGCGCCGGGCAGCCAGTTCCACTTTCAGGAAGTTGTCCGAGAGCGCGCCGTCGCTCAGCGTCACCACCGACAGCGTGCGGCCCAGCATCCGGCGGCGAAATTCTAAATTCTTCGCGGCAGCCAGTTCGCGCAGCACTCGATTGCGTTCTCGCCGCAGTTCCATGGGCACCTGGTCGCTCGCTGCCGCCGGAGTTCCCGGCCGTTCCGAATAAGTGAACACGTGCAGGTAGGTGAAGGGCAGGCTCTGGATGAACGCGCGCGTTTCTTCGAACTCGGCATCGGTCTCGCCCGGGAAGCCGGCCATCACATCGGCCCCGATAGCCGCATCCGGCATGCTCGCGCGCGCTTTCAAGATCCTGTCCTCATAATGCCGCGGCCGGTATTTGCGATACATGCGACGCAGCACGCGATCGGACCCCGATTGCAAGGGCGCGTGTATGTGCTTGGCGATACGTGCCGACGTTGCCACCAGGCCCAGCAAATCGTCGCTCCAATCCATCGGTTCTACCGAACTGAGACGCAAGCGCTCGACCGGGGTCTCGTCCAAAATACGGCGGATCAGGTCTGCCAAACGCAGTGAGCTGCCCGGCTCTCGTCCCCAGCGGCCGAGATTGATACCGCTCAGCACCACCTCGCGATAGCGCACTGCCAGCTCGCGCACTTGCCCAATCACTTGATCGGCTGGAGCGCTACGGCTGGCTCCACGCACGAAGGGGATGATGCAGAATGAGCAGCGGTTATTGCAGCCGTCCTGGATTTTGAGGTTGGGCCGCGTGCGATCGCCGGCGGCAGCTTCGACAGACGGGGAGAGGAAATCGCAGTGAGAGAAAATATCGCCGACGCGAATTTGTCCGTGATAGGGGGCTTCAGATTCCGTGACGATGTCCGGAATTTGTGCCTTATGCGAATTCCCTACCACCCAGTAGACGCCCGGTAATACTGCCAATTCTTCAGGCGCGCGCTGCGCGTAGCAACCTGTCACCAGGATGCGCGCGTCGGGATTCTCGCGATGCACGCGATGGATGGTGTTGCGGACGTCTTCATCGGCCAAAGAGGTGACGGTGCAGGTATTTAGCACCACGAGCTGAGCTTCGGACGACGTCGCCGCCGGATTCAGACCCTCTTGGAGCAGCGCCGATTCGATCGCCGCACCGTCGGCTTGCGACGCCCGGCACCCGAAACTGTGCAGGTGAAAGCTCGGCACCATCCGATTTTAGCAGCCGCTTCCCGCTTTCAACTTTCGCGCCGCCCTTGTAAAGAAACGGCGAACCGCGCCGATGGACAAATGGGAAACCAGATATGGTAGATCGCGTTCTTTCGCAGGAGGAGATCGATGATGTCTTTCGCAACCTCCGCGATGCGCCGGTAGAAGAAGATCCAGGGCTCCGCGCCGAACCATACGACTTTCGTCGTCCGGACCGCATTGCCAAAGATCAGCTCCGCGCGATTCACATGCTGCACGAGAATTTCGCGCGCAGCCTGGCGTCCAGCCTCTCGGCCTACTTGCGTGCCTACGTCGCTGTGAATTTGGTATCGGTGGAGCAGCTCTCTTTCGTCGAGTTCTCGCAGGCGCTGCCTTCGCCCACCTGTCTGGTTTCGTTGGGAATGCAGCCCTACGAAGGAAACGCGGTTCTGGAAATGAACCCGGCGCTGGTCTTTCCCATCTTCGAGATGCTGCTGGGCGGCGCCGCCAAATCCCTGACCAAGATCAATCGCGAGATTACCGAGATCGAGCAAAGCGTGCTGGACGGGCTGTTTCGCATCACGCTGAACGACCTGAAAACCGCCTGGCACGCGGTAACCCCGCTCGAGTTCGAGATCGAATCGCATGAAACTGAGCCTGGCCTGTTGCGGATCCTGGCTCCCAACGAAGCCGTGGTCGCGGTCAGCATGGAAGTGCGGATTGGCGAGAACGCGGGGATGATGAACATCGGCATCCCCTCGATTGTCGTCAAGATGCTGCGCAACAAGTTTGACCAGCAATGGTCGGTGCGTAAAAGCCAATCCACCGAACAGGAGCAAACCCGCATTCTTCACCTGATCCGGACCTCGCGGATGTGGCTGGATGGCCGTCTGCGCGGACCCACCTTGAGTGTCGGGGATCTGATGGACTTGAAAGTAGACGACGTGCTGGCTTTTGATTTCGGGGTGGGGCGGCTGCTCGATCTCACCATTAACGGAGAACACAAGTTCGCTGGACGCATCGTAACGGCTGGAAACAAGCGGGGGTTTCAGATCGAGGAAGCCGTGAAGCCGTAGTTCAGAAGTCAGAAGTCAGAATTCAGAAGTCAGAATTCAGAATTCAGAATTCGGAGGTGAACATAGAGCGGTCGCTGACTTCATTCTGGATTCTGACTTCTGAATTCAGAATTCTGACTTGAATTCTCCCCCTAGAACTGAAAATAGACGAACGGGACGGCAGCTTCTGTAAACCCGATCAATTCCACCGAGAGAAGCAGGATCGCGCAAACTGCGCCATAGGCCCACGCTGGTCCGAGCGTCAACTTCTCAAACCAGTCCTTCTTTTCCTCGAACAGCGCCAGCAGCAGCGTCATCAACGCCAGCTCCATTTGCCACAGCGGGATCAGCAATCGTCCATCCGGAACGAAGAACATCTGATGCAGCACGTACAGGCTGTCGTGGAACGTCGTTGCGCGGAAGAATACCCAGCCGATCATCACCAGACCGAAAGTGATGGCGGCCTGCAGCGGATAGAACATCGTCCAGCGCGCCGGTTCGGCTGATCGTTTGCCCCGAAAGATACGCTCGAAACTCAGCAGCGCTCCGTGATAGCCGCCCCACACCACAAAGTTCCAACTGGCTCCATGCCATAGGCCGCCCAGCAGCATGGTGAGCATGAGGTTCGCGTAGGTCCGGAAACGGCCGCGCCGATTACCGCCCAGTGGAATGTAGAGATAATCACGCAGCCAGCGCGACAGCGAAATGTGCCAGCGGTGCCAGAAGTCCGTAATGCTGGATGCCAGATAAGGCCGCCGAAAGTTGATCGGGAAATGGAAACCCAGCAGCTTCGCCATTCCAATTGCCATGTCCGTGTAACCGGAGAAATCGAAATAGATCTGGATGCCGAACGCGATCACAGCGGACCAGGCCGCCACCGCTCCGGTCTCCCTGCTGACGTCCCGAAAGTAGCCATTCGCGATTTGCGCGAACTGATCGGCCATCACCATTTTCTTGGCCAAGCCAAGGAAGAGGAGCAACAATCCACGCAGCACATCGTCGGAAGAGGGCCGCCGCCAATGATAAAGATCGCCGAAGAATTCACGGGCGCGCACAATGGGCCCGGCGACCAGCTGAGGGAAGAACGAAATGAACAGCGCGTAATCGATGGGGTTGGTGATCGGTTCCTGCTCCTCGCGATAGACGTCGATCACGTAAGACATGCTCTGGAAGGTGTGAAAGCTGATTCCCAAGGGAAGAATGATGCTCAGCGCAAACGCTCCGGAGGGCTCATGGAGCAGATGTCCGATATTGGCGGCGAAGAAATTGTAGTACTTGAAGAACCCCAGCAGACCGAGATTGGCCGCCAGGCTGACGACCAACGCAACCTTGCGCGAACGCGGCGACTCGGTCCGCGAGATCCAGCGCGCGGCCGTGTAATCGATGGCCGTGAGAGACACCAGCAGCAAAATGAACTTCGGAATGAAGCTCATATAGAAGAAATAGCTGGCTGCCAGAAGGGTGTATTTTCGCCAGGAGCGCGGCGCGGTGTAAAAGAGGATCAGGACGATGGCGAGAAATGCGAAGAACTGCGGAGTGTTGAACAGCATGGGCTAGGACATCATGATTTCAAGGCTGGGGGGGGCCCAGAACTCGCTCCACCGCTGTGGCAAGAGCCCTGGAAAACTGCTCCATCCCATCGCGGTTCATATGCCAGCCGTCCCAGAACAGATCGGGATGCTCCAGTTGATCGAACAAGTGCTCATTGAGGACCACTACGTTCGGCTGCGACGCGATCCCCCGTATCGCGCTGTCCAGTTTGGGCGGCTCGTCGGGCGGAGACAGCGGTGCGCGCGGCACGCGGATAAAGATCAGTTTCGTGCCCGAGCGGCGGTAATAATCGATAATTCGCCCATACCAATAGCGTAAATAAGCGGTCTCACGGCCTTCGCCGGGCCGCAGTGCTGGAAACAACATGGCTTCGATTTGGTTGCGCTCGCTGGATGTAATCCGGTCGGGAACCTGGATCGTTTGGTGCTGCCAATCGATCCGCAACCCAGCGAGATTCTTATCGCTGCCGCCGTAGACGTAATACCAGCCTGCCGAATCGTGATCGTAATAACGCGCTTTCGCGATGCGTTTGAGGGGGTGATCCAGAAATTCAATAAAATCTCGCTTGTACACCGTCCCTTTGAGGATCATGCCCCGCACGATCACCCATTGCAGCCTTTTGTCCCGGTAAGTCCACGGGAATTCGCCGAGGTCGCGAAGTCCCACTCGGCCGATCAGGTAGTGCAGGTCCGTCTCGCGTTCAGACTGGTAATCGAAATTATCCGGTTCGTTGTAGTCGGCACTGGGAATCACGATCGCGGCGTAGTTGCTGGCGTTGGGATCCACGGCGCGGAGTGCGTAATACCACGTGCGCGGCGAGGTTCCACCCAACGCAATGGAAGCGAACGTATAACCGCTCCCCGCCTCATTCACGACGCGCGGCAGAAGCGGCATGCGCGAGTCTCCCACCGCGAGCACCTGATTGCGATTGAGCTTTGGCCGCCGGATCTCGTTGCGCAACTGGAGCTCCATAAAACCAGTCGTCGAGTCCGGTTCGACGATGGACGAATAAAGCCCGCTGTGGAATAGAATGCCTTCGAACGCGGTGAAGAAAACAATCGTTGCGAGAATGCGAGTCCAGACGGAGCGAGGGGATGGCTGCGTTGTGGAAGAACTTGCCAATAAGCCATCCAGTATAGCGATTCTCTTGCCACGCAAGAACTGCTGATAACAGGTCAAGCCGGGCTGGCTGAAGCTCATGTGTCTGTACCGGAAATGCTTCTTGCTCGTGTCGCTTCGACACACTCCTACACACCGGCTCGCCGAAAAGCTTGCACCGGCGCATGGCAGCGCACGTGCCTGTTTTTAGACATATGAAGCTCCTTGTGCTCTGGCTCCTGCTGATGGGGCCGGTATTAGCGGACGACTATACGAGCTACATCGGAGATACGCATCCAGGGACGCCCGTCCCGTTCGGACAGGCGCCGATCGCCGACGTCGTCGTGACGGCCATGGCCACCGACGCCGCCGGCAACACCTACCTCACCGGAGGCCGCATCTCGATGAAGGCTACTCAGTACGTACCCGATCCTCCGATGTACGTGTTCGTCACCAAAGTGGGCCCGGCGGGCCAGGTCGTTTTTACCAGGTATTTCGGCGGTAATGGATCGGACCAGGGGACCGCAATCGCACTCGATCCGGCGGGCGATATTTACGTGGCAGGTTCGGTCACGTCCACCGATTTCGTTTTGAGCAACGCTCTTCAAACGGGTCCAGGGAGCAGCTTTATCGTGAAGCTGAGCCCGGACGGAAATACGGTACTCTATTCCAGCTACTTCGGCGGTGCTCTAGGCCAGACGTCCGTGGCAGGGCTGGCAACCGACGCGAAGGGAAACCTATACTTGACCGGAACAACCGACGCAACGGATTTTCCGGCTACCGTCGGCGGGCCGCTGAGCGGTATTGGCCTTCTGAAGAATTTCGCCTTCGTATCGGAGATAGATTCAACAGGCGACAAGCTCTTGTATTCCCTGGCGATCGGCGGCAGCGCGGTGACGTGCGCGCCGGGGATATTTTGCGGGGACGCGGTGGCTGGGACCGCCGGCGCGGCAATCGCTGTAGACAGCGCGGGTAACGCATACGTGGCTGGCAATTCGAATACAACCGATCTTCCGACCACCCCGGGAGTGCTGACGCCGCAGGGCGTAGGCGCGTTTGTGATGAAAATCCAAGCGGGCGGCGCCGGTCTCGCTTACCTGACATACATTGGTTCCGCAAACTATTTCGTTTATCCTGGCGCCAACGCCGTGAGGGCAATCGCAGTGGATTCGGGCGGCAACGCGTACCTCGCGGGCGCCACCAATGACCCGAAGTTTCCTGCGACCTCCGGCGCTTTCCAAACGACGCTGGCAGGCTCTTCCGGCTCCGGCTCGCAGGCCGTGCCGCCGACCGATGCGTTCGCGGCAAAGTTGTCACCGGACGGCAGTCACATGATCTGGGCGACCTACGTAGGAGGGAGTGGAGCAGACATGGCCCAGTCGATGGCGGTGGATGCGAACCAAGACGTATGGATGACAGGGACAACCATGTCGCCCGATTTTCCTAACGCCGACGGTTGGTCGCAGGGCGGCGATTTTCTGGTGCAAGTAAGCTCGTCGGGAACCGCGCTCTCCTATGCGGCGCGATATCCGAACCAGACGGTAGCTCAAGCCGTCGGAGTGGACTCGACCACCGGACTGATCCATGTCGCGGGGCCCACCGGAATCATAGCGGGGATCGCACCGGGGAAAGCGCCCACCATGAGCGCGTTCGGCATCGCCAATGCGGCGGGCAGTGAAACGTCGGGACGGGTTGCTATTGCTGAAGCGATCTCGATCTTCGGACCGCACATCGGCCCCGCCAGCCCGGTGACGGCGGTCCTGGACAGCCAGGGTGCGCTGCCCACCACGCTCGGCGGTGTTCAAGTGTCGTTCGCCGGAACGAACGCTCCCCTCCTCTACGTATCCGATGGGCAAATCAATGCGATCGTACCGCCCATCAACCAGCCTGCAACGGTCACCATCGCCAACGCGACCAATACGAGTCCCGGTTTCCCGGTTGTGATCACGGAGGCTCTTCCGCAGGTTTTCCGCAACGCCGATGGATCCGCGATCGCGTTGAATCAGGATGGGTCGCTCAATTCGCAGCAGAAGCAGAACCCCGCTCCACTCGGCAGCATCGTGTCCATTTGGTTGACTGGAACCGCCGACTTTCAATCGCCCGTCGGGCAGCTCACCACCAAGGCTGCGAACTCGTGCAGCCAATGCATGATCGAGTTCTACAGTCCCCAGAGCCCCGAGCCCATCCAACAGGCGTCCGTGCTGTATGCCGGCCCGGCTCCGGGACTGGTGTCCGGCTTTACTCAAATCAATTTCCAGGTGGAAAGCGGTTACCCTTACCCTACTTCTGCCGGCTTTTACGTCGAAGTGAACGGGTACATGGGCGATCCGTTTTCGGTGTATGTGACCAATTAGCCGAATGAGCTTCGAGGGCGGTCTTTTGAAACTATCGCTTCGCCGCAATGTGATCGATTTCGTCCAAGGCTTCGGCTGCGTAACGGGAAGAGTCTGATCCCGTAATCAGGCGCGCGCCCCGATTGAACGTAATATAAAGAAAGCCCCACTGCACGAATACCAACACGCGATTGGAAAACTCCACCAGATACATCAAGTGGACGAACAGCCAAGTCAGCCATGCCAGCAGGCCGGACATGTGCAGAGGTCCGATCTGGGCCACCGCCGACGCGCGACCGATCACCGCCAGGTTGCCTTTGTCGAAATAATGAAAGGGCGGAAGCGGCCGGTCGTTGAGCTGCCGCCGGCGAATGAGCTTCGCCACATACGCGCCCTGCTGCATAGCCACCTGCGCCACGCCGGGAAGCAGTTTTCTATCTTGCTCGAAGTGCGCCAAATCCCCAATCACGAAAATGCCGGGATGCCCTGGCACGCTGCAGTCGGGATTCACCATCACTCGCCCGTTGCGATCGAGTGCCGCTCTCGCGCGCCGCTCCAGTACCCCGGCGAACGATGAGGGGGCAACTCCAGCCGCCCAAACTATGGTCCGAGCGCCAAACTTACGCTCGATGCCATCCTGCGCCTTCACCGTTACGCTGCGCTCATCGATGTTGGTGACAAACACGCCGGTATGCGTTGTAACCTTCAGACGCGCCAGCGATGCTTCAGCCTTGGCGGACAAATCTTCCGGATATGTTGGCAGGACGCGCGGTGCACCCTCGATCAGGAAGATGCGCGCCTCTTCCGGGCGAATCGAACGAAAGTCGTGCCGCAACGTGTCATGAGCGATTTCGGCTAGTGCGCCCGCCAGTTCCACGCCCGTGGGGCCTGCTCCGACGATCGCAAACGTCAGCCACTCGCGTTGCTTCTCCGGATCGGGCTCGCGCTCGGCAGCCTCAAACGCATAAAGGATCTTGTGCCGGATCTCGGTGGCCTCCTCGATGGTCTTCAGACTGGGTGCGTTCTGCCGCCAAGCGTCGTGGCCAAAATAGGAATCCGTGGAACCGGTGGCGATAATCAGAGAGTCAAACTCCACCGTCTGCCCATCGTCGAGGATTACGCGTTTGAAATCGATGTCAAGATCCCTGGCCTCGCCCAGCAGCACTCGCGTGTTCTTCTGCCGGCGCAACACCGAACGTAGCGGCGATGCGATCTCACCAGGTGACAGAGCGCCCGTCGCCACCTGATACAGCAGAGGTTGGAACAGATGGAAATTGCGGCGATCCAACAGCGTAACTTGAACCGGCGCTTTCTTTAAGGCCTTCGCTGCGTACAGCCCGCCAAATCCCCCGCCCAGGATCAGAACGCGATGCTGAGTTTCCATGGCGCCCTCCTAAATCCATTGGATGCCATTTCGCGTTCAATTGGTGCACACATGCGATACGCTGAAAGTTCATGCTGGCGCGTCTGCCGCTTGTGTTCTGTCTCTCCGCTCTGTCTGCGCTCGCACAGTCGCCCTGTGAGGGAACGCCTGCTTACGCGCCTTGTGAGATTCCTTTCGAGCTTTCAGCGCCTGATGCCGCAGCCCATCCGAATCCATACGCCACTGTCCTGTTGCAAGTCGAATTTCGTTCGCCTCATTTCAAAACCTATCTGATGCCGGCCTTCTGGGATGGCACCCGTAACAAGATGATGGTCCGTTTCACGCCCACCGAAGGCGGCCAGTGGACCTACCGCGTCACCAGCAATATCCCCGCTTTCGACGGCAAGGAGAGCATGTTCAACGCCGCCGCCTCCGATGCGCCCGGTTTTGTGAACGTCGCCAACGTCCATCATTGGGCCACCGACAACAAAAAGGCCCATCTATGGATGGGTTTTATCGCCGATCGCTTTGCGTTTGTGGGCGCCGCTGAATTCGACCGCCAGCTTGACGAAGCCACCCAAAATAAGTTCAACCATTTTCGCGGCTCTATTCTTGGGAACGCGAAGGACCGAGCGCTCGTCTGTCTCGGCCCGGACCGGCCTAATCCGGCCTATTTTGACGAGCTTGATCGCCGCATTGGTGAAATTCACAAGCGAGGAATCACCACCGATCTCATGCTGGCATCCGATCCCGATTCCATCACTGCGCTCTTTCCCGATTGGCAGGCGCGCGAGCGCTTCATTCGCTATGTTGTGGCGCGCTATGCCCCCTTCAACATCACCTGGCAGGGGCTCGCAGAGTTCGAGGACTATCCGGATGGCCGCGCTCTGCTGAAGGAACTGGGCCTGGATCTTAAGAAATTGGATCCGTACCAGCATCCGCGATCGACAAACTCCAAAATAACCTCGTCGCCATTGCTCGCAGACGGATGGATGGACTTTGTGGTCGAAGGATCACTGGACGACGCCGTCGGGTCGGTAGAGCATCAGTTCTATCAAGTCCCCTTCGTCGGCGTCACCGACGCTCAACATTTGTGGAGCGCCACCATGGACGGCGAATATCCGGAGTTTCGCGGCGACAACCCCAACGTCGCGAAATACTGGTTCGACTTCATGGCCGACACGCGGCATTGGGAGCTGGAGCCCTACTTCGATGTCGATGGCACGCGCGCGGTGGCGCTCGAGGATGTCGAGTATGTCAATTACATCGAGCATCCGGGCCCGCCCGTCGAAGTCACGGTTGAAAAGCACGGCTATGACATACAGTGGTTGAATCCCGCCACCGGAGAATCGCTCGAACAAAAGAAATACAGCGGTGAGCACTTTACTGGCGAGGCGCCGGACTCGAGCCATCCCTGGGTGCTGTATATCGCGCGCGAAGGTCACAAGGAGGGGATGCTGAAATCGTACAAGTTCGAGTCGCGGCCGGTGCCGGTGCAGGAGATCGAGACGGACATAAAGAAGATTCCATTCCAAATCGTGACGCCGCCCGGCAACACGCTCGAAGCAGGCCAGCCCGCGCAGTTCTCGGTGAAGCTGACGCGCGAAAGTCGCGCCACTCGGGCGATGATGTTTCTTTGGGCCGGCGAGGTGGCCGCCGATGGCCGCGGATTCCGCGTGCTGGGAACCGGTTCGCCCGGGACGTTTTCAGCTCCGGCATCCATCGCCGCCAATTTCCCCGCCGTTCTCAGCATTCATCTGACCGCGCTGAACGCCAACGGCAAGGCCTACCAGACGGATCGCGTGTATCAGCTCGAAGCGCCGCAAGTGGGCAAGTGATTCTTTCCATCGACACCACGTCCGAATTCGGCAGTATCGCGCTTACCGAAGCCAACCTAGTGGTAGAGGAAATCGCGCTGCACGCCCCGGAAGGCTTCGGCCATGTGCTCTACGGGCACATTCAACACCTGCTCGAAAAGAACGGGACTACAGTGCATCAAATGGAGTGTTTCGCGGCAGCCTCTGGGCCGGGCTCATTCACGGGTGTGCGCATCGGACTCGCAGCCGCCAAAGGTCTTGCTGAAGCCACCGGCAAACGTGTGGTCGCCGTATCGAACTTACGAGCGCTGGCCTTCTTCGGATCGGCGCCCTTGCGCGCCACGGTAATCGACGCGCGGCGCGGCGAGGTTTATGCGGCCGTCTATAACAGCCAACTGGAACTGGTGATGCCGGAAGCGGTGTTGAAGCTCGAAGCATGGCTCCCGAGGTTGCCCACACATAATTGCGAAATGATCTCCTCCATCGACTCCCCGCGCTCGCTCGCGGCGGCCATTGGCCATATCGCCTGGCACGATTTCAACGCCGGCCGTTCCAGCGATCCCGCCGATATCGATGCCAACTACGTGCGCCGCTCCGACGCCGAGCTGTTCTGGAAGGAGTAGCGCCCCGTCGGTAACGACTTCAGCTTCGAGACCGACGCACTTTGGTATCGTGAAGAAGCGATTGGCACGGGCAGCGGTTCATTGAGAAGAGAGGCGAGTCATGAGCAGTAAAACAACAGAAGCGGGAAAACTTGGCCCGATTACCTACAAGAAAGCGATTGTCCCTTTTGATCAAGAAGGCCCTGTTGAGGAACCGCTATTCATCAATATGTGCGAAGTAGCTTTCCATGACGACGTGGTTTACATTGACGTGGGGATTATTCCACTTGACGAAGTTTTAAATCGGACGGGCGGCACGGAACTCACGTTTGATGTTCTCAACCGACTTGTAATGGGCGTGCCGACGCTCAAGAATCTGAGAGATCAAATTTCGGTTCTCTTGGACAGTCTGGAATAGCATGAGACGCGGTAGTCATCGACGGTCGATTGGAAGAAAGTATAAGCAAAGCTCTTCTCGGCCCGGCAGAAACTCCTCAACTTCCCTCCGCGGGATACCGGCCAATGCTGTAATTCGGGTGTCGTTCGACTCGGGATGGTCAGCTGTCCGGAAGCCAGAGTCCCAAGATAAGCTTTGGTCAGAATTCAAGAATCAAGCGGACCAGTGGCGTCGGGACACTCTTCACACATCCTCGCTTACTAAGATGGTCATGCACCCGTCGTATCTAAGAATCATCGGTATGGGCCGCAGCGTCTTGCCGCTCCTTTTCAAGGAGCTTCAAGAACGCCCTGACCACTGGCTGGTGGCTCTAAACGCTATTACTGGACAGGATCCCGCTCCGAGTGACGGCACATTTGATGAGGCAGTGGCCGCTTGGCTGGATTGGGGCCGGACACACGGATATCTAGGATAAAATGCGTGCGCCCGAGCTAGAGGCAGAATTCCCAGGACTGCTCTCCACGGCCTACGAGGTCAGAAGCCCACACGATCCCAAATACAATTGCATTGCATACGCGATAGGCGACATGAGCCACTTCTGGTACGATGCGAAAGTAAAGGGTTACTACTGGCCACCCGGCGAGCCGAGCGCAGACACCCTGGACGGATGGCTCAAAGTTTTCGCTCTTCACGGATACCGAGAAACTGATGACGATGCCCTCGAACCGTCTTATGAGAAAATCGCGATTTATGCCGGAAGGGAAGGGCCGGAGCACGTCGCAAGGCAAAGGGGGTCTGGTTTGTGGACCAGCAAGATGGGTAAGGGACGCGATATCGATCACGCTACTCTCGCAAGTTTGGAAGGCGACTCCTATGGAAGGGTGGTGAAGATAATGAAGCGCCCCTGCAAAGAGGGAAAGCGGGTGTTGGAATAGGATCCGCAGTCCGCCGTTACCAACTACGTGCGCCGCTCCGACGCCGAGCTGTTCTGGAAGGAGTGATTCCTTCAACCGGCCACCAGCCACTGGCCACGTTCCCCCACCATGCCATCCTAAAAGAGCGCCGCGTGCCATTCTTAAGACGATGGGTGTTCTCCTCAGTGTCTCCGCGCTTGGTAAGCGATTTGGCGCGCGCGTATTGTTTGAAAATCTTTCGCTCAGCCTCTCGGAGGGCGACCGCACCGGCTTGATCGGTCCCAATGGCAGTGGCAAAACCACGCTGCTGGAGATCCTGGCCGGCAATGAAGCGCCTGAGACCGGAACTCGCGCGCTGCGAAAGCAAACCCGTCTGGCTTATGTCCCTCAGGATTCGCTGTTCGCCCCCGGTGACACCATTGGTTCCGTGCTCACGGCTGCCCTCGCGGATCTGTCGTTAGAAGAAGACGAGAAATCCGCGCGTTTGGAATTGACGCTGGGCCGTGCCGAATTCAAGGACACGGGTACGCCCGCCGCATCGCTCTCCGGCGGATGGAAAAAGCGGCTCGCCATAGCGGCCGCATTGATCACATTACCCGACGTACTGCTCCTGGACGAGCCCACCAATCACCTGGACCTGGAAGGCATCCTTTGGCTGGAGACCGCCATCCAAGCCGCGCGCGCCTCACTGGTGGTCACTCACGATCGTTATTTTCTGGAGCGCGTTGCCACACAAATGGTGGAACTCAACCGCGTCTATCCGCAAGGCTCCTTCCAGGTGAGCGGCAACTACAGCGAGTTTCTCGAGAAGCGCGAGGATTTTCTCGAAGCACAGGCCAAGCAGAAAGACGCGCTTGCGACCAAGGTGCGCCGCGAAATTGAATGGCTTCGCCGAGGGCCAAAAGCGCGAACGGGAAAATCGCGCGCCCGGATCGATTCCGCCGGCCGCCTGATCGAAGAGTTCTCGGCCGTCACCGCGCGCAGCCGCACGGGCACCGCCAAAATTGATTTCACCGCATCCGACCGCAAAACCAAACGCTTGATCGAAGCCGAAGGCATCAGTAAGACACTGGGAGGCCGTAAGCTCTTCGAAAACCTGAATCTCGTTCTTTCCCCCGGTGTCCGCATCGGACTGGTCGGCGCTAACGGCAGTGGCAAAACCACGCTGCTCAAGCTACTGGAAGGCTCTATTCAGCCGGACAAAGGCACCATCCAGCGCGCCGATCAATTGCGCATCGTGAGTTTCGCGCAGGATCGTGGCGCGCACCTGGATCCGGACGCCAGTCTGCGCCGAACGCTGTGTCCCGAAGGCGATATGGTGATCTATCGCGACCGCCCCATCCATGTGGCCGGTTGGGCCAAGAGCTTCCTGTTTCGCGACGATCAGCTGGACATGCCGGTGTCGCGTCTCTCAGGCGGCGAGCGCGCGCGTGTCATGATCGCACGGCTGATGCTGACCACCGCTGATGTACTGTTGCTCGACGAACCCACCAACGACCTCGACATTCCCACCCTCGAAGTCCTGGAAGACAGCCTGGTTGATTTTCCGGGGGCGCTGGTGCTGGTCAGTCACGATCGCTACATGTTGGACCGCGTCTCCACCCTCGTGATCGGGTTGGATGGCGGACCCGGCGGCCTCTTCGCCGATTATTCGCAATGGGAGGCATTTCGCAGCGAGGCTGCACCCGATAAGATTCCAGTCAAGGAATCGCGCGCGGCAACTCTATCGGACGAACCGAAGAAAAAGCTTTCGTACCTGCAGCAGCGCGAGTGGGATGCCATGGAAGCGAAAATTCTGGAAGCCGAACAGCAGCTTGCCGCGTCGCAGCGTGAACTCGAAGCCTTCGCATCGGATGCCAACCGCGTCACCGAAGTTTACGAAAAAATGCAGGCTGCGCAACGCCGTGTGGACGAGCTCTATGCGCGCTGGGCCGAACTCGAAGGGCTGGTTGTGAAATGAGCCGCCAAGCCAACCGCCGCCCGGCAAAATTCAAGAATCAGCGGATGCGGATTGCCGGCCACGGATCTAGCCTGCGGCACAAAAAGCGTTCCGACGAAGAATGGATGCGTGCCTGATTCAATAATCCGTACCTCGCCATCCTGATCCTTGCCGGTAATCTCCAGCCCCTGCTTCTCCAGTTGATCCCGATATTCCGGATTCAGTCCGAAATTGCAGTAGAACTGCTCCATCGATCGAGTGGCCTGGTACGCGACTGCAGCCTTGCTTCCTGGCGTGATGCTCACCTCCATCGTCTTTCCAACCAGCGAACAACTCAGCGCCGTGATGAAGAGGCACGACGCATACGGGTCAGACTCGGCATGCGTGGCCTCGGTAAACCCCATCACGTTCCGCGCATATTCGATCACCAGATGTTGGAAGCCTCCACAAGTCCCCATGAACGGAACTTTGTTTTCCCGCGCGTATCGAATGCCGGCCAGCGCTCCTTCCATACTTCGATAGGGGCTGCCGGGGCTGCCGAACAAGCCTTGAAAGTTCCCAAAGTCCTGCGGCCGATCGGTGGCTAGCCAAACCGCTTCGAGGGGTTTACCCAGAATCTCGGACGCGTGCTGAATGCCGTTCGTCGTAGCTACGTGCGTAGGATTCTGCGCGTTGTAGTCGCCGATGATCCCGATTCTGGTAGCCGCCGCCATATCCATCAGCATAGCGGGACCGGCAGGTTGACTTGCTGGAATAGCCCCGACCATGCGAACACTTCTGCGCATGGATTCGTTCACCGTTATTGACGCGCGAGTGCGGGCACATTCCAACTCGTTCTCGCGCGAAGCTGCGGCCTCTTCGGCGCGTATGGGTGTTGCGACATCTTGCCGGAACTTGCCGAGTGAACTTGGCGCCTGGGGGTGTCGGCCGGGGTCGGTTGATGCCGAACTCGCCTAAGTCAGATTTGGGCCGACACAGCCAACTTCATATCTGCGGTTGGCTCGAACCCGAGGGATTCATAAAGCGCTCGGCCCTCCTCAGACGAGCTCAGCGTCACCTGTTCGACGCCGTTGGCCTTGCACCAGTCCAAAATGGCATGCATCAGCCTGCGCGCAAGGCCTTGACGCCGGTGTTTCGGATCCGTGTACACATTGACAACATGGGCCCAATACGCCACGTGAAGACAGCCCGGAATGGGACCCTGCTGCCGCAAAAGGATGCCCGCGCCTGCTATCACGTTGCCGCCACTCTCGATGAGCCAACCGGCGTATGCTCCGGAAATCATGCACTGGGTAATCCACGCCTCCGAGGCGTCCTTCAAACCGGAAAACTCTTGATCATCCAGCAGGCCCATGTCCCGAAACATCGCAGCGCGATGAAGCGCGATGGTGGCGCTGTCATCCAGCTGAGCGGTCCGGAGGGAATATTGCGAATCGTCCACCGGCTAATTCGACACGTTCATCACCGGATTATTCGACGCTTGTCCCGCAATCGTAATCACTACCGGGTAAGCACCCTTTGCGATCTGCGGCACATCAAAATTCGCCTGATAGAGACCAATCGATCCTGGTGTCAAACCCATGTACACCACCGTTGCCTGGACGCCGCCCACCGTTACGGAGTTGTCGCCCGTCACTGGCGACAAGCCGGCGGGCGCCGGGGCGCCTGTTACCAACTTGCCAGCGGCTTGAACCGGACCGCCGCCCGTGAAATACGCCACCACTTCATCGCCTACGCTGGCTGGCGTCGACCCGGTATTCACGCTGCCATTTGCATTCACTACCACCGCGCGGTCGTTTCCAACCGGCTGCACGCCGATCCCCGGTGTTCCCGTGGCAGGTACATACACCGCGGCTGCATTGCTGACTGAGGTTCCGTTCGTGACAATTACCGTCGCCACCGAGTTTCCCGGAATGTCCCACGGCATCTGCGCGTCAATTTGGAGCGGATCCACATAGAAGAGCGGCGCTAGCTCTCCATTCACCGTTACCGTGGTGTTCAGCAGTTGGGTGGGCAGAGTAGTGGTTGCCGCTCCCGCCGGCCGGGTGGCCAGATTCTGCCCGAACAATGCAAATACGCTTCCCGCCGGCGTTGCGCTGTACGCATAGCTCGCCACATTTCCGATGGCCTGGCTCGGATTCGTAAATGCCGAATGCGCGGTACCCGTTCTGACGAATTGCGAGCTGACCGCCAGCATGTCCAGTGTTTCACCGTGTGCGCCCCCGATTACGAAGTTCAAGGTTTGCGAATTCCCTGAAGAATCTGCCAGCGTTGCCGAAGCCAGGCAGCTAAATGCCACTGTGTAGGTTCCCGTTGCCGTAAGAGAAGCCGGCGTCTCCCCACCTTCTGTATCTTTATATGCGGCCGTCACCTTGCCTTGCCCGTCAAACTGCATCACCCCGGCTTCGTCTTGAGAGCCATTCTGCGTGGTTCCCGACAGCGTGAACCCGCTAGCGGTAAACGTGTAGTCTCCCGAGAGGCTGGCCGCTGCGCAACCCACCGGCTCAGTATCATCGCCGGAGCCCGAGTAAACATAGTTCGCGTCGGCCCCCACGATGTTAAACTGGCTGCCGCTGCTCCAGGCCAGCAACGTAAGTGTTGTCGCGCTGGTCGTCGTCACGGTCAGCGTGCCGGAGCAACTGCTGGGCAAACTGTAGGTGCCTGCATAGGAAAATGCTTTACCCTGCGCCAGATTTGTGTTGTTTGTCCCGGCCAGGGTCACATTGCCGCTACCGTCAAATGTCGCCGTACCAATTCCTTGATAAGATCCGGTGAAATTTCCCGCCGCTGATATTCCACGGCCGCTCAGGATGAGCGAGTAAGTGCCGTTCAAAGTGGAAGTACTGCAGGTTCCCGCGGCAGGCTGCGTGGATATGGTATGCCCCCCGCCGGTCAGCAGTAGATTTCCCGACCTCGCCAGGTTGGCATAGAAATTAGTGTTGGTGGCAGTCAGGCTATAGATGCTGAAGCTCATCACATAAGAGTGGGAGCTCGAATCGCTCAGCGTCGCCGACCCGATGCAGTTGGACCCCATGGTGTACGTTCCTGTCAACGCAAGCGGGCTGCTGGCCGCGCCCACGCTCGACGTCGTCACATTCGCGGTCACGTTGCCTTGCCCGTCGAACTGCAGCAACCCAGCGCCATCGGATGCGCCACTCACCGAATTTGTGCTGAGCGAGAAGCCGGTCCCGTTGAAAGTGTACGAGCCGCTCAACGTGGCCGTCGAACAACCCGTGGGCTGAGTGGGAGACTGGGTCACCGCGTTTCCTGTGTAGGAGTACGTGGCATCGTTCCCGGTCAACAAAAAGTTTTTGCCCTGGTTGAAAATCATCACATTCAACGTCGCAGTTCCGCCGGACGTGATGTCTATTACCGCGGCGCAGTTGGACTGCACACTGTAGGTTCCCGACCAGTTCAGGGCCGTCCCCACCGCTTGGTTCGTGTTTTCGCTGACTGCGATCGTTACCGTACTCAGTCCATCGAAGGTCGCCGACCCGCCTGCCTGCAGCACGCTGGTGAAGGTTCCTGAGCTATTGACCTGCCGCCCGCTGATGGCGAGAGCATATGTTCCAGTCAAAGACGATGAGTTGCAAACGCCGCCGCCGATCTGGGTTTGCGCCACCAGCGGCGCTGCGATCAGCCCGGCAAAGAGGAGTGGAAGGGCAGTGCATGACAGCTTCATGGGTGAACCTCCGTTAGAGTATTCTATCTCCCCGTGAAGCTGTCTCGCGAACTTTATCGTGCTGGCTGGGCGTAGTAGCCGGTTCGCGTGAGTGCCTTCACTCCCGGCTTGTCGAGCTTGATCTCCAGGGCATGATACTCGTTGGGACCGTCGCCCACCAGACCGTCAAAGGTGACCACGTAAAACGCATTCGCATCGTTCATGCACGTTGCAATCTCGCCCGTTACATCGTTATTGGAATTGAGAACGCGGCCTCCGGTCTGAGTGGCGATCACTTGCAGGCCAAGGTCCCCAATCTGGGTTTGCCTGGCCCTCTTCACGCCTTTGACGAACTCCTGGTAATAGAAGATGCCCAATCCCCCCGAGTCCGCCGTTCCCAATGGATCGACACTGTAGAGCGTAATGCGAGCGCGTCGCAGGCTATCGGAAAGCGCCACAATTTGAGCGAAAATCCTCTGCTGATCTTTGTCGCTCAGCTCAATGCGCGGGCCACTCAGAAACGGCCAACCCGGACTGATCCAGATCACCAGCTTTCGTCCCGGCCGCGGCGCTTCGTAAGCGGCCAGCTCTTGCAACGAGTTGAGAGATAACCCCACCCGGTCACCCGCCCCGTAAACTCCTTGGGATCTGGTAATGGAGCGCAGACCGGCTTGGTTCTGATTTAACTCCGCAGCCAGAGCGTTGCCATCTTGAGTGGTTATGTTTCCAAGCGCAACTCCTGAATCGGATAGGAATGCCAGCGACACGGGCCGCGGCAGCTGTCCACTATCGCGCCGCAGAAACTTTTCGATTTGCGCTCGCTCGAATGACACGTGGGTGAAGCTGGTATTGACTTCATCCACCAGCAAAACTACCTCCACCGGCGGATCGGTGGTCGCAGCGCCCCCCTTTACCTCTTCGAACGACAAGATCTTTTGCGGCTGCTTGTTATCCAGGAGCGTGAAATCCTGCTGTTGCAAGCCAGAGACGGGCTTTCCAGATTTATCATTCACCACCACATCCAGCGTGATATGTCGATCGGAGCTGCTGGGCGGGGCCTGCGCGAATGCAGAGAAAGGCGGAAGCCAAAGTAAAAGTAATAGACAGATCCAACTCATGCACCTTGTCCGCATTACAAACCACCTCGCTTGAAGTGTAGACCTGAGATCGCTACAGAAAGTTCCAACTAGAAAGTATATGGACTAAAGTCGATCGACATAATGTCTACTAATTAGATATAGAACCAAGCCGAACTGTGTTGGGTCAATGTTCCTCGCCGGATACACTTTGTCACGCAAATCCCGAGTCCGGTAATGTCGTCCGGGATGATTAAGATTCCGGATATACTTGGCTTCCGTCCAGGCTTCTGCCGGCCGTGAACTTACTAGTACTATTGCGTTTGCTTCCTGACGGGTTCTCTCATAAACTGTTGACTCAATCAGTGGACTAATAGGAGGTTGAAAGATGGAATACGGATCTCAGGCATTCATAACGGCGACGCCGGCGCTCACGAAATTCGACCGGTCGTTGGCAAATCTCGAATCACATCTTGGCGTCTGGATTGGTAACGCCCTCGCGACGCCCGACATCCCATCGCGGCTCAGCCTGCTCTGCCAGCAACTAGAAGTGGCTATCCTGCTAGGCCTCATCTCACTTCCTGACCGCTTCCGCGCTGTCCAGCCGGATCGCTGTGCCCGGCGGCTGATCTACGAAGATCCCTCTTCGGGAGTCTCTGTGCTCGCCATGGTTTGGGCCCCAGGTCAAAGTACGCCGCTGCACGATCATTCCGGACTGTGGGGCGTGGAGGCAGTCCTGGCCGGAGAAATTGAAACCGTGCCGTTCGAACTAATCGGGCAACAGAGCGGACATTACCACTTTCAAGCCCGGCCGGCTGAGCGTGTAGCGGTGGGCTCCACCAGCTATGTGATGCCGCCCTTCGAACATCACGTCACGCGCAATGTGTCCCAGCGAGTGGCGATCACGCTGAACATCTACGGGGGCGAGATGCCGGCCTGCAATATTTTCTTACCCACCGGATCGGGAGCTTACATTCGTCAACGTCGCGCGCTGAGTTATACCGACTGAGCGGCTCGGCCCGGTTGCTCCCACAAAACCATGTCTACACCACGAAGCATTGCCATCGTCGGCGGAGGATGTAGCGGGGCGCTGTCCGCTTTGCACCTGTTGCGGAGCCAGCGCCCGGTACGAGTTCATCTGATAGAACCCCGCTCCATCGCAGGCCAGGGACTGGCCTACTCCACAGATTGCCTCCATCATCTTCTGAACGTACCGGCGCGCTGCATGAGCGTCTCGTCCGCTGCGCCTCACGACTTTGTCGAGTGGCTGGGAAACAATTCGGGTGCTCCCGTGGATCCGGGGGCGTTCGTTGCGCGTGCGCAGTTGGGCCGTTATGTCGCGGACCGCTTGGAAGCCGCACGGCGCGAAGCGCGGCCGACTGGCGTCTTGCTGCGGCATCATGCCGAGGTAGTGGATATCGAGCGGGAGCGTGAGCGCGCCATTCTTCATCTGAACGATGGAGCACGGCTGGAGGCGGACGCCGTAGTGCTGGCACTCGGCAACGCTACGCCGCGGCGCTTGCCCTTCTTTCCTTGCCCCGGAGCAAATCCGATGTTCTATGAATCGGCCTGGGCCCCTGGCGCGCTGGCGACTCCGGATCCGAACTCGCCGGTCGTGCTGATGGGCTCCGGGCTGACAGCGGTCGATGCTCTGATCGCGCTCCGCGCAAATGGGCATCGTGGGATCGTCCACATGATTTCGCGACGTGGCCTTCTTCCGCAGCCGCACACGTCGTGTAAGAAAAATCCCATTTCTTTCGTTGCTTGGCGCCCGGGGACGCTGCGCGAATTAGTTCGCGAGCTACGCCGCTGCATCCGCGCGGCCGAGGACCAAGGCTCCAACTGGCGCGACGCGATCGACGGCCTCCGCCGCGTGACCAACGAAGTTTGGACCAACTTGACTCCTCCGGACCGCGAGCGCTTCTATCGTCATGCCAAGGCTTACTGGGATGTGCACCGGCATCGCATGGCGCCTCAGGTGGCAGCGACTGTCGACCACGCGCGGCAAAGCGGAACGCTGCAGGTGCATGCCGGACGGATTCAACGGATTACCGAGGACCCGGAGCAGTTGAAGATCGAAGTGCTGCTCCGGTCGCAAAACACCGCCAGCATTTGCGCGCAGCGGGTTATCAATTGTACTGGCTCGGAGCAGGACTATCGTCGCGTCGATAGCCAATTGCTGCGGTCCTTGTTTACTAAAGGCTGGCTGGAAGCGAATTCGCCAGGCTTGGGAGTGCGAACGCTGGAAAGCGGCGCAGTGCTGGATCGCTGCGGTGCTGTGCTGCCCTGGCTGTACGCCATGGGGCCGATGAGAATTGGAGGACTGCTGGAAACCACCGCGGTCCCTGAGATTCGGGAACAGGCGGCGGCGCTGGCCAAGACACTGTTCGGCGATCGTTCAGCTTTCGAAGGCAGAGCGAGTGTTCCAGCCCGTGCGTTATTTTTCCCAACCGGAACCCAGGCCGTAGGGGATCTGAACGCCGATCGCTTCCACCTCCCGAATGTTGCCGTTGATGATCTTGAAGACCTCCGCCATCGGCATCGTCACCGGTAGACCCACGAAGTAGGGCGCCGGTCGCGTGGATCCGTCCTTCATCGTGATCTGTGTGACCCCTTTGTGCTGGAAGATGTACACCCCGAAGGTGAGCCCCTTCTCTTCATCCACCACCAGAACGCGGCGCGGCTGAATCGCCGTGATCACCTGAAAGACGCCCGAGTTCATGCCGTCGGCGCAGCGTTGCGTACGTCCTCCGTTGTCCGTGCCGCCGGGCAAGGGTGGGCCCGCCGTGCGCATTCCGTTCTCCAGCCGATTGCAATTGTCGTCAAACGGCGCCACCGTGCCGCTGGATTGCTCGATCGCGTCGAAGTATAGATTGCTGATCTTGACCAGGTCCGCCCTCGGGCGGCGCTGCGCGGCAGTCAATGTCTCGAGTAACGCCGGCCGCGGCGTATGCAGATTCGCCATGTTTCGTTCATTCACGTTGCGAACCACCACCGCCTCGGCTTCAGTGATCTTCCGGTTGGCTACCCGGATACGCAACGCCAGAAGAGTGTTGCGCGGCGCTTGTCCAGGCGGCATGTGTTCCGTCACCACTCCCACGAATGCAGCCGCGCTGCCTTCTGGATCGGCCAGCACGATCTTGTAATCGGTTAAGCCGGCGGCCGTGAACCACAGGCCTTCATTCAGCGGCAACCGTGCTGCGTTCTCGGTGTACTTGATGTTGGCCGCGACAGGAGCTTTCGATGAATCGTTGGCAACCATGGCGTTCAAGTACTGATCCAGGATGCCCGTCAAACACGCACGGTCGCAGGCGCCCTGCGCGGCCGCAACCCGGCTGCAAATTAGAAATGAGCAAATCAGAAAAATGGCGATTGTGTTTCGCATCTGGTCAATTATAGGCGCTCAATTGTCGGTGGGCGTCTTCTCGCAATGATCGATCACCAGCACTTCGATGGGCGTTTTGCGCGATTCCAGTTTCAGTCCCAGTTTCTCCACCGCAATGAAGAGCGAATCCCCGGATGCGGCCTCGGCTTGCTGGACCACTTGCGGTGGAAGCGCAACGCCCGCCGCAATGGCCGACCGGATTCCCATGGCGCGAAAATCCTCCGGCGAAAATTCGAGTACGAAATCGTATTTGCCCTTCAGGTTCGTCATGTCCACCACCGGGCGGTCCGTAAAGCGCGCCAGCACGTCAGCCATCGCGGACGCTGGCAACTTCCGGCCTTCGAACCGGTTGTCTGCGAACGTGAAGTAGGCGCCATTGCCATAGTTGACCGTAACGCCACCCGGCCGGCTGATGGCGGCAACGTTGGCGCCTCCCCGGCCATCGTCGCTTTTCGTCTCCGCGCTCGTATCTGGCGGCGACTCCTGCATCTTGAGCCCGCCTTTGCCCACCACCAGGCCATACACCGGAAAATCCTTGGTCTCACGGTGCATTTTCATCTGGAACCGGTCCTCCAGTAACGCCTGCAACATGGCGGAAACATCTTTGGCCGCTCCGCCAGCGGGAAGCTTGGCTGTAATGTCGAACCGTTCCGAGGCGAGAAACTCCGGCCCCGAAATCTGGTAGTTCCTTACGTGATACGCGGCTCCCAGATAATCGTTCAACGACAGGGACGCCCAACTGACCTGCGAGCCATCCACGTGCCCGCCTGCAAGAACCTTGGACGTTCCCAAGGGAGCCGATGGCTTAATGGACGCTACCTCGAATTCAGGCCGCGCAGCCGGTGTCTGGCCAAACAGGGCGGTAGCGGCCAAAACGCTCAGAAGAGTTTTTTTAAAACGCATCATGCAAATACCTACTCATAGGCTGGCCTACGCGGAAGTTAGTGCTTTTGTTCCTTGGAGTAATCGATGAAGTTCAACTCCTTGCATTTACCCGGATTATACGGAGCATCGGCCACCAGGATTGTATCGGACCCCGTGTATTTGCCCTTCAAGTACACAGCGTCTTCGGCGATATAACTGCGCGTCAGAGCCATTTTGTTCGTATCCAATACGAACCGCTCCACCACGTGCAGCTTGTCGCTGTTGCGCACTGGCGTATTCAAGAACCCTGGCAAAAATCCCACGGTGTCCACCACCAGCGTGTCGCCTTCCCAATGTCCGATCGAGTGCCCCGTGCGGCTCGGCTTCGCGTTGCGGGGGTGCTCTTTCATGTTCATGTAAATGGTGCGCTTCAACCCGAACTGCCCGTACTCCAGCACGATCGTATCTTTGTTTTGCGTGATCCGATTGACCGGGCCGTCGAACGTCCAGTCAAAGACGATGCTGGTGGTCTCGCAACGGAAACGCGGATTATCTTCGCGCTTGAAATCCTTGGCCGCCTTTTCTCCGGCTTCCGTCAACTCAGTCCCGCCATAGCGCCTCGGACCTGCTCCGGCGCGCACGTCTGCGAAGGAAATCGCTGGCCGATCGCCCGGCTTATATTCCGTCAATTTATCGAGCGGCACTAATCCGCCCCCGGTGCCGCGCGCATTCACCATCACCAGTTGCACCGGCGCCCAGTCGCCCGATATGTTCGGCTCCCCCGACGGCCGTCGCGCCGGCCGATCCGCTTTTGGCGCGGCGATTGGACCCCTCACTTCCTGGATGCCTCCCTGGGTCGCCTTGACGTATTGCCCATAGCGGTCCATTCGAGTTCCGTCGGCCGCCACGATGGTCTGCAGGTAACACGAAGCCGGATCGGTCCGGTTAGGCGAAGCTTCCACAGTGACCTGTTGGCCCACGGGGAAATTCTCTTTGGTCCAGCCCGAGCGCCGCAGCACGTGAACCGACCTCATTTCACATCGATGGTGGCTCACGGTTCCGTCCTTCTCGGCGACGTCAAAATAGATCCACGAATGCGGATTGATCATTTCCACGCGTGTCAGCTTGCCCTTGAACTCCACGGTCTTGCTCATGTCGTACTCCGAGCCGCCGTGATGCGCGAGCGCAAGCTGGGGCAAAACGAATACGAGGAAAAACACGATAGCCAAAGACATATTGTTCCGCTCCGGGTGCCAATCAGTATACACGCGTCCGATTCCGCTGGAGCGTCATCCGGAAAGGGGTTGGACTGAACCCTTAAAGTGAGACACTCGCAATTGACACACTTTGCAGGGAAAGGAGCTGCGAGTGTCCATGACGCGAAAGGGAAGGCATCCGTTAGAGTTCCGCCAGATGGCGGTGGAACG